>ULQG01030030.1_pt1 | contig 66183 bp, 59 predicted proteins | sample 1954251 | NCBI WGS metagenome assembly ULQG01 (sample SAMEA4835649, study PRJEB28245) | human gut metagenome | biome: gut microbiome; material: fecal sample | place: Denmark | collected 2008 | reverse complement strand
CCATTGCGTCGTCCGTTTCTTCCTGCACCGCCATTGGCTGTTATGCTCAATGAAGTTCCCGATATTGTTGACGCACTTCCGGGACTTCCATTATTATTGCGAACGTATGCACCAGCACCATTTCCGCCGCTTCCTATGGTTAAATTATACGTCCCAGCGTCTAAAATGGTTTGAACTCTTAATGTGGCACCACTTCCACCAGCTCCATTCGAACCACCACCGCCGCCACCAGTAATAGTAATTTCAAAAAGAGCCTTTTTAACGGTTATCGTATAAGTTCCGGGTGTTCCGCTTTCAAATATTACAAAATTCTTTTTATACGGCGGAGCTTTATAGCCAAATGGCGTTTGTTTCGTGCGTATTGTCATTTTAATATTTTCCTTGATCGCTGCCGACCCATGTTGCTCCATTGTCGTATGTTCTTAAAGCAATGAGGTATGTTCCTTTTTCATTCAAAGACGGTGCTTCACCGTCTAACCACGAAACTTGATTTTGAATTGAAAAGCTGTAAACGGTTGACATTACAATTCGCAGTTCTATGGTTATGATTTTTTGATATTTGGTAACATTTACCGGGTTTATAAAAAGACTTCTTGCGGCTGTCATATTTATTAAATAAATGGAATAATTCGGATCTATAATTAAATCATTGCCGGTAATAGTCAGTTGCCCTTGACAGATTGATTGAGGAGCCATTTCTGAAAATTGTGTGCCGTCTGCGGATATTTTTAGCTCTTTATTGGCATTTTCCGCAGTAACTTTGCTTGTGAGGTTGGAGATAATCCGATATTGCTCAGCTGTCATGTGATAGCGTTCAGATGAATTTCCACCTTGTAAATCTTCCCATTGTTGATGGCTTTTTTTCTCTGTTGGAACATTAGACAAGTCTTTTTGGGCAAAATTATCCAAATAATCCATACTAACGAGAGCATTCTTCTTGTTTTCAAATATGTTTATATTTGCCGCATTCGCGAATGCTAATGTTAAACGTATATATAAATCTTTGCTGCTGCCACTGTCGCTTGTGGGTTTATAAGTGGCTGGATATTTGGCAACTGCAAATAAATCTCCGTTTTTATCAAATATACCAACTTCACGAATATAAAATCCCCCGATTTCTAGGGGGATAACAGCTTCAATAATAACTTGGTTGTTATAATCGGAATCAATTTCCAATCGGTTTATGGTTGTTCTGTATAATTCATTGTAAAGGCTTTCTTGATCTGCTTGCGGTTCTTTATAATTTCCCAAGCTATCGCCAACAGCAAGATGAGTGAGAGTAATATTTTCGCCATTGGCTTTGGCTTGTGCCATATTCTGCAAGCCTTTATCTGTTATGATTGCGTAAAAGGTGTTCATGTTGATAAAATCCTTTAATTTTATGATTTAGTACCTTGTATAGAAACGATTTCTCCTGAACATATTGAACAACCGATATATGGATTTGTGCTGTTATTGCATAAAACCGCTCTTAAAGTTTCTAAATGCGAACGCACATTTTTTGTGCGCTGGATAAGAGCATAAACTTCGGTCAAATCGTTAATATCAAAACCTTCACTGACAATCTCAATGAAAACGCGGAACATATAAGGGTTTCCGCCATATTCAAACCATTCTTCAATTTTTACATTGTCAAAATTAAATGATTGCAGTGCCATTTTTAAAGCGCCAACTGTTCCTTTGTGCCGGTGGATTTCTACGCTTGATTGAATAACGCTCCGGCGTATATCTTCGGCCCATTGCGTATTCCATACGTCCACCGATAATGCCCAAGCAAGCCAAGGCAAAATATATTCGGGGCATTTATTCGGATACATTAACCAACGGTTAGGTATGTCTAAATCTCCTAAACGCAGAGCAGTTGCTTGTTCTAGGTCTTTTTGAAGTGGTGTTGCGTTTGGTGGTAATATAGTTTTGATATTAGTCATTGACTGTTACAACCTCAATTTCTGTATTGGAGCAAAAAGCGGCTTGCGTGTCGGTTGTGATTATATCTTGCGCTGGTTCATATAATTCAACCTTTTGGACACCTTCGGTGTGTAGAGCTTGGAAAATGCCTGAATAAGCCAAAACTTCGCCTATTTTGTGGCGTTTTTGTGTGTACTTTACCAAATTGTTTTTTATTTCTTCTTCGATAATTGAAATACTAGGTCCGGGATATACATAAACCTTTGCTTTGACATTATAGTTTATAATTTCGGCACTTTGAACGCTCACTTTATCCGTAAGGGGGCGTTTATCTTCGGCACTCAAATATGCTAGAACTTCATCGCACAAAGAGTGTTCTGCTTGTCCGCTATCTTCGGTTGATAAAATAGTAAGCAATACTTCGCCGGGACTAGGACTTTTTACCTTGACGGATTTAACTTTTGCAGACGCCGAATAAGCATGAAAACAATAAGCCTTTTCGGCTCCTGTTGTTGTGTAGCTTTCCATTGCAAGTTGTGTTCTTAACCTTAACCGATCGTCATCTTCATAAGTTGGAGCAATCGGCGGTATTGCGTCCGAATTGCCTTCATTGACAATCAAACGTTTAACTTTGTAAAAAGCCGCCAAATTATCCAAATCGCTACCGCGTGCGTGAGCCAGCATACTTGCTTTTGCTGCTTCATTGATTCTGTTTCTGATTAAAACTTCTCTATATGCCGCACATTCGAGAGCTATAATTACCGGATCGCTTTCCACTAATGCCGTATAATCGGGTTTTCTAGCCTTAAAATCTGCTAAAAGTTCCGAAAAAATTTGTTCAGCGTCTAATGGTTCAATAACGGACGGCGGCGGCAATGCCGATAAATCTACATAATCTGGTAAAAGATTTTGTAAATCTTCTCTTTCGGTGTATAATGTCATTGTTGCCCCTTTGTTATTGTAATGTTTTCAATTTTTAAGCTCTCATTTGTCGGCAAATACTTACCTTCAAGGCTTAGAATGATTGCTCCGGGTAAAATAGAATCAACGCTTATGCTCGAAACTTCAAAACGCGGTTCAAAGTTGAATATGGCTTCCACAATGTCTGAATAGATGTTTGCGATAAGTTCCCCATTTATCGGGTTGTCTATTCTATTGAAGAGATTGCTTCCGTATTCGCGGCGCATTATCCGAGAGCCTTTTGGAGTGGTTAAAATGTTCGTTATAGACTGTTTTAAATGGGCAATGCCCGAAATAGCTTTGCCTGTTTGAATATCCATACCCTGCATTTATTACCCCGCTTTAACTGTAACAGAACCGCTCATGATGTGTCCTTGATGTGTGTTAGCGTCGACAGATACGCTATCGCCAACGCGGGCAATCGCTGCTCCGCCGCCTGATAAATTAACATCGCCAGTTGTTGTTAGATCGCCTTCAATCGTTGTTTGTGCTGATATTTGGGTTTGCTTTGCTGTCAGATTAAAATTGCCGCCAACGACAATGTTTAAATTTCCTTTAATATCAAGAGAAAGACTATTTGTTGTTGTGTCATATTCAATTTTTGAGCCGTCTGGAAAGATTATAGTATTTTGGTTTTCCGATGTTTGCGGTGCCGGATAAATATTGCGATACAACGAAGGCAAAATTATTCCGCGGTTAAGTTCGCCGTCCGGAGCTAAAATTACAACTTGTTCCCCAATGCTTAAAGGTTCCCATTTTTTCGTTTTTCCAGCGCGGCTTGTGATCCATGGCAGATAATCGGTTTCAATAGCTCCCATTTTTACGGTGGCTTTTGCTTTTGAATAATCAACTTTTGCAATCTGCCCAATTCTAATAATATTTGAAATTTTGCGTGTTAGTTCGCTAAGTTGGTAACTGTCATTTTGGTCGGAAAACATTATTTTTTCCTTTTATTTGCCGATGTTTCTTTTTCTTCGGCAGTTATCAACTCGGGAGCAATATCCGTAAAAACAGGTTTTTCCTTTAATCTAACACAAAACCCCTCGGTTAAGAGGGGCTTGGCTGTTTCTTCGGTCAAATTATAAGAGTTTCCGGTTTTAAATTCTCCTTTATCTCTAATCATTCTAATAAGCATTTTACATTCCTTTGCTATTGGTTTTTGTTCTGTAAGTTAAATCATAAGAAAGGCGGATTGCGCCATAAATGGTTCGCCCCTCAATCATCAAGTCTGAATCTGTGGCTTTAAATCGTAAAACAGCACTTTGCCGGTTTGGGATATCCCAGCCGTCCAACGCATTTTCTATTTCGAGAGCTAACTCGTCCAATTTGCTGTCTAAATCATCTTTGCCGCAATCAACGGCTTCAATGAAAATAGTCAATTCGCGCTTTAACTCGCCGAAACCGTCAGTGTCCCACCGCTCGGTTGTTATATTTTCATTGTTAGCGTAAATTAAAATTGCCGGTAAATCAGAATCAAAAAGAGGTTTAGCGCGCCCAATAAAAATATGCTGTTCGGCTTTTGTTTTAACGTCTTTTAACCTTTGCGCGATAGCTTCTTTTATTGTCTGTCGTGGGTGTGTCATGGCGTCGCCTCATGCAAAATAAGTTTTCGACTTCCCGGTATATGCGGCTGAACATCTAAAATTTGGTATTCTTTACCGTCTATGTTCAAAAAATCCCCTTGTCGGGGTCTTGCATAATTTTCCGGGAAGTCTATCAATCTGACAACCAAAATAATTTCAGCCGAAGAAATATCTGCGCCACTGTTTTTTAAATCAATATCCATATAGGCTTCGTGAAAATCGCCTACAATTTCAAAAATAGCTCCGCCCTGTGCTGGTGTGTATGTAACAGGGCGGCCGAAGATATTTTGACAAGGCTTATTTATAAAATCGTCATGATTAAACATTTTTTATCTCTTTTGCTGTGCTTGATTATTTTTTGATTTTTCCGTATTATCATTTTTTGCATTTTCTTTGTCTGTTTCAGACAATGCGGATAATAGTTTTTTGGGGACATTTCCTTCAACAATTCCTATAACTTCGCCTTTTTTAAAGCTAACCGCTTCATTGACAAGATAGCCATTTTTAACCTTTTTTAGATTATCTTTGCGGATTGTTGCTTGCTGATCTGTTAGCGATAGGACGATACCCACGCCAAATGTAGCAACTTTTTCTTGAACGATATATTTTTTCATTTTTTAATCCTTAGATGTTTGGGTTAATTTAACTAAACAAGCATTTTGCCAATAACCAAAACCAACGTTTCGCCATGTATCCACGCCATATTGGTGGGCGTCATGGTCGAACTCGTATTCGCTACCTTCCGCCTTTGCTTTAATCTGCACTTGCTCTTCCTCTTGGCGAATAAGAGCTTTAACTTCCGAATCTGTACGGAAAATAACAATTTTATCTTCCCAATTAAGCCGAGGATTCGAAGCAACAGCAATATCAAGGTCGGACAAAACCTTGACAGGGTTTGAAGCTCCGCCAACTGTTAAAGGAACCGCCAAACACGATTTAGCGACAAACCATAGATTTGTCGGCACCATAACCAAAAAACGATTGGCATTTTCATTCATTGGCTCGCCTTGGTCGTCTTTAAACCCGATAATTTGCTGAATGCCTTTAAGAATAGCTTGCCGTAATGCTACTTCCGTTGGCAATTCAGGCGTTCCGACTTCTCCGTTAATACCGGCCGTTGTTAAATCAAAAGTAATACTGTTCGATTGTGTGCCGCTGTTTTCTTCGCTGTGTGTCGTATCAAAGAAATATGATCCGTCATAGCAAACCGTACTTTCGCCATTTTTGATAAGTTTAGAAAGAAGTTGCGCCCAATGTGAGTTTGTACGGGTTGCTAATTCGTTAATACGGACTTTAACCTGTCCGGTTTTATCACGACGCAAATGTTTTAGGGGAATGTCGATAGTGGCTTCAAAGTGTTTATTTTCAATCGTAAGCCCGTTTGTCGTAAATCCTTTGGCTTGTCTGCCACCAACCCATTCGCGCATTACAGGACTTTGTCCAAGCCAAGCGTATGTTTCAGAGTCTTGGTCTGAAATGAAATAATTTGAAACGGCGTTAATCCATTCCATACCGTCTGCGGCGTTAAGCTTTTTGTAAAATTGCCCGATAATAGCACGGGACGACAATTTATCTAATGACATATTTTTTACTCCGTATAAAAAAAAACACCCATTCGGGTGCTAAATTGTTTTAATTATTCTTGTTTTAGATGAAAAAGTTAAACGCAACGATTCCATAATCAGCCTTTTCAAAACGGATAACTTTTCCTACTGTGCTGTTTCCTGTTTCGGTAAGCGTGAAAGTGTTGTCATCGCTGGCATAGACTTTTTTCCCCACGTCTGCGGCTGTTAAACCAGAAATAAAGAGCGAAACCTTGCCTTGTGCCTTTACATTTACCATTTTTTCGCCATCGCTTCCCTGTATATTATCAACGTTGTCTAATGAAAAACCGGCAATTTCTTCGCCGGCAATAAGCGGTTGAGCGTACCCGTCCGCTGATTTACTCAATAAACTTCCTTCATATATTTTCATTTCGGCGGCTACGGGAAAAGCATTTTTATCGTCTTGATGTTCATAAATGCGGTTAATATCAGTTGTTAATGCTGTCATTTCTTGCTCCTATTTGCTTTGAAGTTTAATCAATCCTTTTTCGTTGGCACAATAAAAAGCCATAAAGGCTTCTTTATCCCCGCCAAACTCTGTGCGTGTTTTAGCGTTATTTTTCCATTCGCTCTCGGCTCGCTCCTCAACTGTTGCCCCTTGTGTTATTTTTTCGGATAAATCTGCTACCGACGGACTAATGTCTGGCATTTTCTTTGAGGCTTCGCGTAACGAGGAGACATATTCTAAACCTTTCGTTTTTTCGGCAGCAATAATTTGAATAGCTAGTTTTTCCGCTGTCATGTTAGGGTCTTTTTTTGCCGCCGCGGTTAGATCCTCATGCCCAGCCAAGCTGATGTTTTCAATCGCGGCCAAACGCTCACGTTCCGCGTTTGCTCCTTCATCTTTAATAGCCTTATACAATTCTGGTCGTTCACGACTTAAAAAATCGGCAGTGATTAAATCTTTTGAAATTGTGTTTTCTTTTTCTGACATTTTGTAAACTCCTTTGTCCTGTTTGTTAATAGTTGCATTTAATGTTGCAATCACACTTTCGTATGTTCCCAGCGCGTCAATCATATTCGCCCGAACTGCTTCGGCACCAATGACAACGCCGCCTTGTCCAAAATCTTTCTTTATATCTTCGGGGGTTAATCCTCGGAAATTGGCAACTGCTGTTATAAATTCGCGTTCTATACTGTCTAATTCTCGCCGCACTTCGTTTAATCCTTCGGGAGTGCGAGGGTCCGGACGTTTATTTTTTGCATTGCTTGAAACAATCTCAATTTGCCGATAACCGTCTTTGTCTGTTTCCTCTTGAATTGGTATTGTAGAAACAACACCAATGCTCCCGACTAATGCTGATTTATGGGCAATGATATTTTCTGCGGCGGAAGCTAACCAATAAGCGGCCGAACAGCCGTTTCGACCTATATATGCCCAAATCGGCTTTGTCTTGCGGGCATTAAAGATGATTTCGGCCATTTCTGCTGGTCCGACGGCAACACCTCCGGGGCTGTCAATATCCAGTAAAATCGCCTTAATTTCATCATCATTTAAGGCAATTTGCAGTTCTTGTGCTAATAAATCAAGCGGAGTTCCGCCCATTAAAAATGTGAATATGTCGGCTCGCGCTGTGATAATACCGTGAATGGAAATGACGGCAATGCCGTTTCGTACGCTGATTAAATGCGTGTTTTTCAATGGCTGTTCTGAAAAAAGGGAAAGCCTTGCTTGACTTTCCCTTAAAAACGTTTGTATGCCCTGTAAAGCTCCGGGTTCTATTGCCCAATGCTTGCTTAAAGCTGAAATTTCATTCATTTTCTTTTTCCTCTGCGTCTGTTTCTAGATTTATAGCTTCAATAAGACCAGCTTCTTTTCTCAACCTGTGTTCTTTTGCACGTTGCAAATGTTTATTTTCCCAATTTCCGCCGGTTATTTGTGCCGTTTCTTCGGCAAGTGTTGAAACGCCTAACTTAACGCGATAATCTGCCGCTTTAATTTCCTTTAACTGGTCTATTTGTCCTCTTGGTGGCCCAATCCATTCACTTCCTAAATATGCTGCACGCACAAAAGGGTCGGCAAAAAATCCCGGAGCCTTTAAAATTCCTTTTGCCACCGCTTCTGAAATAACCATTTCATAAACGGGTTGGCAAAATTGGCGAGCAATCCACATGCGCCTTGTAGAAAAGGCTTTCCACGCTTCAACAAGTGCGGCTTGTGCTGCGGAATATGAAGCCGTAAAATGTTTTATAAGAATTTCAAAAGGTATTTCCAAAGCAACACCAATTTGCCGTAAAACCGATTGAACAAAGCCGTCAAAGGCTTGGTTTGGTCTTTTAGGGTCTGCAATCTCAATAGCTTCGTTTGGCTGTAAATCCAAAATTGCTCCGGGCGACATTTTATAATCATTTCCGCGATCTGATTTTGTTTCCGGGTTTCCACCAATTAACGGTGTCATCGGGGCAAGTCCTTCTTCATTTTCCGTTTTTACAAATATTGTAAAAAATGAAGAAATAACTGCCGCCATAATCTCTGCTTCGCTGTATCGGTCCAGTTGTTTAAGCGTTTCAATAACCGGAGCCAAATAAGGAATACCCCTCGTTAATCCGGGGCGGGTTCGGTTAAAAATATGTAAAATTTGCCGACGTCCGTCCGTATCATACGCAGGAACACGGATTGATTTTAACGTTTCATCGTCGGTGTCATGAGGATTTCTATTTAATATATGATAAGCAATCGGCGCACCTTCTTTGTCCAACTCTATACCAGCAACAACATTGCTATGTATAAAAACATCATCTGAAGCAATACGGTCGGCTTCTATAATTTGCAAGGTCGTCCCGAAGGGGTTGCCGGGACGTTCTTTATATCTGCGGGCAATAAAAACATCGCCACTTTCTAAACATGAACGCAAAATAAGCGATTGCATATCTGAAAATGTTTGTGTTCGGGTAATATCACAATCGCTGTTTTCGCTCCATATCCTAAAAATACGTTCAGCTTCTTTTTCAAACTGTTCCATTACCGTTTCATTTTTTAGATATGGTCTTAAAATATCACGATCAATATGAGATTGCACTTTTAAGCCTGTGCCAATAACATTGGTAACAACGGTATGAACAGCACCTGTGGCAAGTGGCGCATTTCTTAACAAATCCCGCGAACGATCTCGTAAAAGCGGCAAATCGTTAATTGAAACACTATCCGCCGAACCGCTTGGCGCATTCCATGTTTTCGTTTGTCGCCGTCCTGTTCTTGCTCCGGTATATCCGCCGAGCATAGCCAACCGCGTCCGAGCTTCAAGCCGTTTTAATCCGGATAAAGGATTAAAATATGCGATTGTTCTATCAATAATATTCTGCTTTGGTATTTCAATTTTTGACATTTTATAATCCTATTAACATGGAGTTCCACCATAAACACGGATTCCCCCGCGCTTTTGTGATGTGATTTTGTTTTGTAACCATTCTTCACGCTTTTGAAGCATGTCAAGGTCGGCTTTACGGACACGTTGCCCATTGTAGGTGGCTTCTTGCGCTCCGGTTAAAATATCGCTTATTGCTTGCTGTACTTCTTCAAGTTGTTGTGTGTAGGTTTTTATTGTCATTCTGTTAAGCCTTTACTTCTAACACGACGCCGTATAGGTGCCGAAATAGTGGTATTTGTTTTTTGTGCTGTTTGGTCGTTGGCGCTGCGTATGGGTAAAGTATCGAAATAATCTGCTGTTGTATTTAGGTCTAGACGATAATTTCGGATCAGTCCTCTTAACGCTGCGTAAGCATAAACACGGCAGTCCAATGCTTCGGTCCGTACGCCGTCTTTGCGTGGCGTCCATTCCCGAATAAGACGGCCTTTGAAAAACTTTTTTTTCACAATTTCATTTGTTAGCTGTTCAAACCAATCAACTTCCCGATCTTTTGGAAAATGCACATAGCCTGGTCCGGGTTTCTCGATATGCAATCGGTGCATTAAAGTATCTTTTGCGTCATTAACACCAATTACATATACCGGCTTTTTTGTATTGTTGCTTTTTGAAGCTGTTGCCGGCCAAATCGGTTTACCGGTTCCGCCAATACCTTTAATAGCCCAAACGCCATGTAACCGACGAGCATAGCAATAATTGATAACTTGATCCGTATAATGTCCGCCGCTATCGATACAAGTTGCCGATATTGATAAATCAGCAGTATCCCTTGTATGTCTAAATTTGCGTGCCAATACTTCATCTAGCTGAGTCCAAAGTTCAGGGGTGGACGGGTCGCCGTATAAAATAAGATAGTCAATCGACCAACTTTCCTCTTGGCGTCCCCAGCCAACAATTTCGAGTTCAAGACGATTATCTTGCACATCTACACCGCAAGTAAGCGTTACAACCCCAGCCGGTAATTGTGGCCCATAATTTTCGCGCCGTAAAATTAAGCGGTAAGGGTCTAACTGCTCCCCAGCCATATCCTGCCATGTTTCAGCCAATTTGGTGTTTGTCCAAACTTGCAGACGACTGGGGTCGTCCTTAACGTCTAAAAAATCTTTGGCAATGTCTGTCCATGAAATCCAACCATTAGGGCTATACAAAGACGAAAGATGAAAGGAAGCGACTTCGGTATTAAAGGGCTTTTGCGCTATCCAATGCCCTTTGGCTAAAATCGTTTCCTTTTCCCAATTATGCCATAAGGCGCCGCAAGATTCGCATTTATAGCAAGCCTCTTTGATGTTATTTTTATCAAAAACAATCTGTTTCCATTTCAAAACTTGATAATGCCCACATTGAGGACAAGGCACGTGATAATATCGTTGGTCGCCCTCTAAAAAAGCCTGTTCAATACGGCTTGCTCCCTTAATGGTCGGGGTCGAAATCATAAAAATTTTACGATTATTAAATGTTGCAGTTCTTTGTATGGCTAAATCTACGGGGTCGCCTTCAATCCCAGCTTCGTCTGGGAAACCGTCCACCTCATCTAAAAAAAGATAACGAACCGGCATTGAACGCAAACCAACCGGCGAATTTGCTCCGGTCATAATTAAAACCCCACCGCGAAACTCTTTCATTAAAATAGTGTTGCCGCTGTCCCTTGATTTTGCCGGAGTTATACATTTACTCAATACCTTTGTCGTTTCAAGCATAGGCGTTAAGCGCATTTTTGAATTTCGCTTTGATAGTTCAATATTGGGGTTGACATAAAGCATAGGTCCCGGAATGTAATGGATAATGTATCCAATCCAATTAAGTCCAGCTTCCGTACCTCCAATTTGCGCGCCCTTAACAAAAACAACCTTTTTCGCGCTATGCGACGGAGAAAGGCAGTCCATAATTTCCTTTAAATACGGCGTCCGGCTAGTGCGCCAATGTCCCGGTTCCCCGGAAGTGGATTTTGCTAATATCCGATATTTGTCGGCCCATTCGCTGACTGTCATGCCAAAATCAATGCGCCAAGCCGGCATTATACTCTGTTTAAGTATCTTCGTTATCCATAATCGCCGTTGTTCTCTTTGATATTCGGTTTTCGATGTCATTTTTATACTCGCAAATTAACCGCTTTATTTCATCATCGATAATGCGGGTTATCTTTATAATATCCTTTTCATCAATAACCTTCGGAGCAACATTTCGTCCTAGTGATAAAAAATGCGTTGATAAATCGTTTGTTAAAACCCTCATGAAAACAATCAATTCATCGAGCGGAACTAAGGCTCCAAGAGCTTTTTTAACTTTCATTTGTGCCAAAGTGGCTTCGGCTTTCATTTTTAAGATTTGCGCGTCCATATAACCAGTTGCTTTGGGAGTGTTTCGGGCTTTATTAGCATTAGTGTTTTGCTCCCATTGCTGATCTGCTTGTGCTATGTCTATGCTTCCGTCTGGCAAAGGGGTTATCCGACCACTTTCAATAGCCTTTTGTACGGCTCCATGCACAACGCCACGATGTTTGGCGTATGCCCGAATACTAATCCCCATTTTACTAGCCATTAAAACTCCTGTTAAATTGTTTTTTTCGGATTTTTTTCGGTTTTAGAATTTGCCGAAGAGCTAAATCAAACTTGCTAATTTCCATTTTGCCACAAGTGAAAATGTCTAAATAACAAAAATTATATTCTGGATAAGAATGAAAACTTGCGTGTGATTCTGCTAATAACGTTAGAATTGATTTGCCTTGCGGTTTAAAATCATGCTCCATACTTTGCAGGACTTTTGCCCCTGTTAATTTAACGGCACTTTCAAATTCTTCTATGGTTAGGCTTGTTCTTTGGCAGTTAATATAGCTTAAAATCTTATGTCTTGCTTCAATTTTCATTTATTCCCTCGGTTTTTGTAATAAAAACATCTTTAATCTGTGAAGGTCGTCCTTTATAAAAAATTAAAACATTTCTATGGACAGGAATAACGCGTCGGCTTTTCATATCATTGTTTTTTGCTTTTTGGGCTTCTATAATGTTTTCCAAAAATACAATATCGTTATAAAAAGCCATACCGTTATCATTAAAAATTTTCACTATGTCATCGGTTAAAGGAAAGCAGGAACAAGAATTGTTACGGTTATTTGATAAAATAATCGCTGCAAAACGCGTATCTTTTAAGGTTTTGGCTCCATCTTTTAACATTGAGCGCAAGTTTTCCAATAATTTTTTATATTCTTTATCGTTTTTCGGGCTTGGTAATTCAGCAAAAAGAAAGTCTTGACTTTGTTCCGCAACATATTTTTTTATGTCGTTGTCGCAAATAAATCGGCTTTTTATGCCAAATTTACTCATTGTCAGCTTGTTTTGCTGCACTTTTGCTGCGTCTGATGTAAATCCGATATATTCGCAGTCTTTTAAGTGGCTAACTAATGCCGGACAAGTATCATTTGCACAAATATCCATACACTTTGTTCCTTGTCCAAGTCCAAACCAATTTATTAACGTTTCATAGAAAACGGGGTCAAGTTTTCCAAATTCTTCCGAATTAACGTTTTCTTTTGCTTCCTGCTTTTCACTACTAATATAATTATCAACAAAAACAGGTTGATTGTAAATTTCGGGGATTTTTTTAAGATCGCCTTTATAAAAGATTAAAACGTTTTGATGTGTTTTAACCACTTTACGATTTTGCATATTGTGATTTGCCCTCATGGCGGCACTTCCGGCAACATCAACCAAAATTATATCATTATAAAAGTGCATGCCATTATTTTGAAACAATTTTATTATATCATTTACAAAATTACGATATAATCCTGTTTTATTGTTGCGAATATTGCTAACTACAATAGCAGCGAAACGGTTATCTTTTAGAGTTTTAATAGCTCCACTAAAAGCGTTTGTAATAATTTTTAGAAAATCATCATAAGTTTCTTGATTGCTGGCGTCTTGCTCTAAATCGCTATAAACTTCTAAATCATAGTAAGGTGGGCAAGAAAAAAGAAAATCTTGGCTATTCGGTGCAATGTGTTTAAGAATATTTTGTGCGTCATCACAAATATATTGTGCATTTAAATTAAGTTTATTGCTTCGTTCTTGATTAAGTTTCACTTGCTCTGGTCTTAATTCAATGCCGACAAACTCGCACCCTTTTAAGGCTGAAACAAAACCAAAACTAGTATCTCCGGCAAAAGGATCTATACATTTAGTTTTCTTCGGCAAAGCAAACCAATTTATAAGTGTTTCACACAAAACAGGGTCTAAAATGCTAACTGTTCCAATTTCATTCATGTAAGAATCTGTCTTAAATAGTGTATGTTCTCGGCTTTCTCCTTTTTCTCGAATAAGGTCTTTCCATTCTTTTTTGCGTTTTTGCCAATAACCTTGACGAACATCTAAAATACTAAACGGAGGTACTCCGTAACGGTCAATCAATTTTTCGGTGCGTTCTTCCGGTGTTTCGTTTTCTTCAAGTTGTGCATTTAAAACTTCGTCTAAAAATTCATCTTCAAACCCTAAAACATCAAGATTTTCGCCCAATTCGTTTAATGCTGATAATTCGGTTGCCAAAAGTTCCATATCCCAACCGGCATTGAGTGCGAGCTGATTGTCGGCAATAATAAGTTTTCGCCGTTTGGTTTCGTTTAGGTGTGCTAGAAAAATAACTGGAACTTGACGTAAACCCAATCTACGTGCAGCTAACAATCGGCCATGTCCGGCAATAACTTCTTTTGTGTCCCGGTCGGCTAAGATAGGGTTCGTAAAACCAAATTCGCGCATACTTGCCATTAACTGTTCTATCTGTTCATTTGAGTGTGTACGCGGATTATTGGCATAAGGGTTTAATATTTCAATATTACAAACTGGAATGTTATCCGGGAATGTTATTTCGTTTTTATTGTCGGTCATTTTATATCCTTTTTTAGGTGGCTACTCAAAAAAATGAAAATTAGCTTTAATTTTGAGGAGCCAGCCAGTTTTTAGAAAAAATAAGAAGTTAGCCACAAAAAATGGCTACTCAAAAAAAATCTATCTAACTAAAAAGATCGCGCGGTCGCCTTTACCCTCGGCGCGGAGATGTCCAAAAGAACCTATTTACAGACAGCTCTTAAAATCCTTCTTCGCGTATAGCTGATTGCAATTCAGTTCCGAATGTCCGTGTTGCAGTATCGCTGCCTATTTCAAGCATATTTAAACGCTTTCGCATAAATGCCGTATGCTTCAAGTAATACATTATTTTGAACTGATTATGTTGCCGAACAGCCACAGCGTGTGCGCCATTATGTAGTTTAATCAAAAAAGAGTTTTTTAGTCCGCGCGGCTTATTAGCTGATGTTTTTAACTTAACATCGCGAAGCGAATTATATGGCGGAACGGCAAGCCTTCCTTGCTGTCCTTTCTGAATACCGCCGGTTTGTTGAAGTGCAGCGAAACCAGCCATTGTGTAAACTTTGGCTTGTAGATTGCTTTTCGTTGCCGGCAAAATCTTTATTGATTGTTCAAAACCACCGCTTTTGCGGCGAATAACAAAATCATTGCGGATATGCTGGCGAATTTCTTTTTGCGCTTCCTGTGCGGTTCGTGTTAGACTTTTAGCTAATATGAATTTGATTGTTTGATTGCTAAAAAAAAGGAGCGGATTAGCTTCCGCCCCTGATAAGGAGAAATTAACGATAGCCATTTGTTTACACCTCGTTCCGATTATAGCTTAAATATACACATAAATTTCCGAAAATGTTAAGGCAAAAGTTTTTAACATTTTAAGCGCTAGCAATAAGAAAATATTAAGGAGAGATAAATAAACTTATTTTTTTAAGCAATATTTGTAAAGACTGCTAAAATCAAAGATTATATAATCGGCTTAAATCCCTTGCCAATGCTTCAATGGCGCGATTGTATCTGTTCGCGGTTGTCTGCCGTGATAAATGAAAACGCTTTCCTATACGCACCCAACCCATGCCGTTTGCATGAAGCCAAACGATTTTTTTATCCTCTGTGCTGTCTATGAGCTTAAACCAATCCAGCATAACGATTTCCCAAACGGTATTTTGCTCCGGTGTTGGTCTGAAACGGTTTCTCGCTTCGGGGTCTAAAATAAGATTACCGAATAATCCGCGAAGGGCGATAAGGGTGCAATTTTGATAACCTTGCGGCTTAACCGGTGGTTTAACGCGTTCAACTTTGGCCGCGATAACAAGCCATTCTTCAACTGTTTGCTTGGTCCAAGATATTTTTCTTAAATTCATATTACCCCCTTAAAATATATTTATATAGATTGCCGGAAATGCGGAAACGCCTGAGTTTTTCTCGCTTTTCCTTAAAAATGGAAATGCTGAATGCCGGCAATCCGGTAATGCGTAAAAAGTTTTTATTTCGTGGCGAGTCGTTGCCTTGCTGAATATTTCCAATAACTCACGGCAATGGTGGATTTCCGCTTTAAAATGGCAATGCTGGTTCATCTTCGCCCCCTGTATTTTGAATAGTTAAGTAACCTTTTGCTCCTTTGGCGATTTTGCCGCTGTCAAGAAGCATACTGACGATTGCGCGTAAATTTCGTTTTGAGAGATTTTTTAGGGGAACACTTAATAAATGCCGTTTTTCAAAAACTCCGTCTTTGCCTGAAAAGGCGAGATTGACTTTCTGCTTGTTCAACCTTTCAAGGTCTTGCAAAAGCATATTTTCATTTTCTTGCATATTAAAAACAAAATGCTCTTTGCCTTGTGTCTGCTCTAAAAGTCCGTTTTTCGGATTTCTTAAATAAACGTTTATTGTTCGGTCAACCTTGCTGTTTGCCTTAACCACTGCGCCATAATATAAATTGTTATTTTCTCTTGGTTGTTCCTTGCCGGCGTAAAATTCTTTTTGTTTGCTTGGTGGTAAAGGCCAAAGGGCGTAAGCAAGCCTAACACCATTAACCAGCGCGCTAGATCCGCGAATGGCGTCGCGCACGTCCTCAATTCCGGCAATTTCGCCGTTAGTCTTTCTTAAATGGTGGGTTATGATAACGCTTGCGCCAGTATCCGCAGCTAATTGTGAAAGACTATTCATAAGAAACGCCGCAACCGTTGAATTAAATGTGATGTCGCCGCGCACAAACGAGGCGAGCGGGTCAAAGGCAATGAGCTTTAAGTTTTCAATACCGCTGATTTGCTCTTTAATATCTTTATATATTTTACTTTCCTGTATACCGTCTGGCTTTTCTTCAACTATGGCAAAGGCTCCGCTGATGTTTGGCAAAGGTAAAATAAACAGCCTGTCGGGGTATAAATAACGATATTTTTCGGGGTCCAATGTTTGCAGGCGCCGTTCGACTTCTGCCATATCGTCTTCGGCCAAAAAGATTACCGCCGCGCCATTTTGTTTAACTTTGCCACCTAAACAAAACCCTTGTTGTCCGGTGGCTATCTTAACGGCTAAATCTAAAAGGAGCATACTTTTGCCGGTATCGCCCACCGCAGCGAGCATAGAAACAACCCCGAGCGGGATTACGTTATCAATTAAAAATGCTGGGGCTGTTGGTATGGCTGAAAAATGGTTTATTTGCCAGTCTTTAATCTGTAAGGATTTTTTTGTTGCCACCGCTTCGGGTTCATAGCTTGCCGCGGTGTTAATAAACTCTTTAATATTAAAGCCTTCCTTTATGGCGTCCGCGGCGTCCCATTTGGTCGGCTTGCCTTCGGGTATTTCTAAAATTTTCGCGGTTATACCTTGCTTTTTTAGATGATGATATAAAGCTGTTGCAAAATTAAGCCCCGGCACGTCATTATCTGGCCAAATTAAAACATCTTTACTTTGTAATGGGCTAAAATCAGTTTTTTCAAGTGGCGTATTTGCTCCACCCAGTGCTGTTGTCCCACAAAATCCGGCTTGTGTTATAGCTTCGGCACATTTTTCGCCCTCAGCAAAAATGATAGTTTCCGCCTTTACTATTAAAGGAAGATTATACAAAGGCCGAACGACTGGTAAGGCGTTTTTTTTATTGATAAAGTCATACGGATAAAAAACTTTGCCTTTTGATGTGTCATATCGGTTGATTTTCAGAATAGCCTTGCCGGTTACGTCTTGATAAGTCCATACGCCGGCAGGTGTTTTGGATATTTCAAGATTAAGCCCTAAAAAGTAGGCAATATCATTCAAAACTTGTTTAAAATCGCAGGTTTTTGTGGCTTTTGCCCATAATGAGAAAATGTCGCCGCCTTCATCTGTGGCAAAATCGTGCCATAAACCCGTTTTCGGTGGGGCTGCTTCAATGATTAAGCTGTCGCCACCATCGCCTTGTATATTGCCGATATAAAAGCGTTTTCCGTCTTTGCGGGCTTTGGGGAATAGCCGCATAACGATTTTATCAAGGTTGTCTTTGGCTTTCTGCGCGATAAAATCCTTATTCATGGCACCCTCTCGTGGCTTGTTGTTGCCAGTCTGCTCTGTATTGTGCCGCGTCTTTAACATCATGGATATAGACAACTTCATCGCTTTTGCTGATAATCCGGGCATTTTCTGTAATAACGTATTTTTCAACGGCAGTTTTACCTTCCATAAAAAAGCGTCCTTTCTCGGTTATAATCCATTGATTTGTTGACTTGTCGCTGATGACTAACCCGAAATAATGGAGCTTTTGAAAGTTCGTAAATTCACTATGCGTTAAAGCTAGACGGTCAAGGCGTGATATTCCCCCGGCTTGATAGAGTTGATAAAGCCCGCGAATAAGGATTTGCGTTAAACCGTGTTTATACTGGACAATTTTTTGATGACATAACGGGCAGATTCGCACATTTTTCTTGTTCATTGCACCACCTCCGTTGTTTGCGGATAGGCGCGTTCAAAACTGCTTTTGAATGTCCTTTCGCGCTCATACCTCAAAATCTCATCTAACGGGTAAAAGACTTTTCCGCCGATTTTAATAAAAACAGGGCCATCGCCGCAGGAACGCCACCGCTGTAAGGTGTATTTGCTAACGCCCCAATATTTGCTTAACTCTGCTTCTGTTAGTCTTTGGCTTCGTGGTAAGATTTCATAACTCATTTTTTACCTCTTTTTTGATTGAACTACAAAGAGAGGATAAGAAGAAATAATAACAAAATCGGCGCGGAGATTGCCTTGTCTGCGTATGGAGCAAGGGTTTTGGCTAAAAAGAATGTTTTTATAAATACTTAAAGTTAAAAGTTGATTTTAACTATTTGTTAAGGTGTGGAGAGAGGACGGTTTATTTCGTCTAGGGTATGGAATGGGTAAGGAATAAACACAAAAAGAAAGCCTAAACCGATGAGGATTTAGGCTAAAAAAATGAAACTATATCTTAAAAATTAAATAAACTGAGTTGTTGTTCTTCTTGTCGGCGGCTTGGGGCTGGTTCTTCAAAAGGCAGATTTATTCGGTAAAATCCGCGTGAATTAGAGATAATAACTTCGCGCCAATCTTTGTTCTTGCTGAACAGATTAGCAAGTTTAAAACTTTCTGATCCTGCGTGTTTTAATAATATCTTGCCATGCACCCACGGGTCGCCGCTGTAATACCGATCATACAGATATTTTATTGCTAACGCCTGTTTTTCGCCGAAGTGATATTCTTTGTCATAAAGCCTTATAAAAGAAAAATCCGCGGCAAGCAATACCAGCGGTTCTTTAAGACTTTGAGATAAAATTTTGTTACTATGGGCGAACTCAAATCGTTTTCGTTCGGAAGCCGTAACCACCATATCGTCAAACCCAACTTCAATTTCTAACGGCGAACAGATTTTAATTATTTTCATAATTGGCGCCGTTTTAAACCGTGTTATCGGGATTTTTGAATTACGGTTGGCAAAAAGCAGATAAACATCTGTCGGGTGTAAAGGCTGCGGGGCGTCCAGCATTTTATAAATCTTTTTTGTTTCCGCTTTTTGTGATGTGTTAATGTAGGGAGCTTTTTCCAAAATGCTCTCAATCGCCACTTTAATAGGAAAACGGCGAATACAAATAGTCAATTCGCCTTCTTCGCCTAAATATCTGATGTCTTCTAGCGGGACGCCCCATAAATCGGCAAGCTGCGTTAAAGTCATGTAGCTTTTATCAAAGTCAACCCGGCAATAGTGCTTTTGTTCTTGCTTATCCATATCACAACCTGCGCTTGCATATAACCTTTGGTCTAATCATATAGTAGATTGTTCTAGATTGAAAAGCAAGTAAAAACGACATTGCCGTTCTAAAAATATGAAATAAATACAATGGTATATATAATTACATAATCGTTTATACCTTAAAATAAAAAATAATATTAGTTTATGATGATATTATAAATAGTTAGATGACAAAATCATTGGATTACCATTAAGAGAAAAATAAAAAAATTAAAATTTTTATTGATTTTTAAAATATTAAAGGTTAGAAATTAACTAAATCTTAAACTTTTGGATAGGTGTACTATGAACTACAAGAACTATTTATCTAGAAAACAGATTAGATTATCCACATATTTATTGCTTTCCTCGGTTTCTTTTGCGACTTTTGCCTTTGCCCAAAATAACAATATCGTTGTGGATACGGCGGCTCATCAAGGTAATGGTGCACCAAATATAGTTCAGTCATCTAACGGCACCGACGTTTTAAACATTGTAAAACCTACCGCTGGCGGTGTATCACATAATAAGTTTTTAGAATATAACGTTAATGAAAGTAATCTTATCTTAAACAACCACGCCTATAAAACCGGCATTCCGCAAGGCGAAAGTACGCTTGGCGGCACGGTAGCGTTTAATCCAAACTTTGGCACGGGAGATGCCGCACGCGTCATTTTGAATGAAGTAACATCAAATTCCACCACCGCCTTAGAGGGATATACAGAGATTTTTGGGCAAAGAGCAGCACTAGTTATAGCAAATCCAAACGGGATAACAGCAGCGGGAGCAGGTTTTATAAACCTCTCCCGTTTGACTATGATAACTGGCAAACCGAATGTGGTTGATGGGAAACTTCAAGATTTTGCCATTTCTCCTGTGGGAACAATCAGCATTGAGGGTAAAGGCGAGCAAGCGTTCGGTTTGCACGTTCCAGAAAGTCCTGCCGAGTTAGTTTCCAATGCGGTTAAAGTTGCCGGCAATATTTATGTTGATGAAGACCAAGAATTAACCATAAAAACTGGTAATGAGAAATATGATTATAATACCAAACAAATAACTTCAAAAAATGATACAGCAACGCAGCCCACATTAGCATTAGACAGCTCGGCTTTGGGTGGAATGTATGCTGGGCGGATTAAAATTGAAGCTACGCAAAGCGGTATGGGCATTAAAACCGACGGCAATCTTGTGGCAGATATGGACAATCTTGAAATTACCGCTGATGGCGATATTGTGTTTAAGAATGTTGCTGCAAAAAATAATATTAAAGTTGCCACAAAGTCAGGCTCAGCCGAACATAAGACAGACGGCATTGCTCACGCTGAAAAAGATTTGACCATAACAGCTGGCAAAAATGTTCAACTTAATGGTACAGCTTATGCTTCTAACAATATTTCATCAGAGGCAAAAGAAAACATTGGTGTACAAGGAACAGCATTCGCTGAAAATAATATCAATTTAACCGCACAAAAAGATGTTACACTTGAAGGAGAGTTTGTTTTATCAGACACCCTTAATGTCAAAGCCGGACAAAACTTGACTGCTTCCATGCAGATAGCTGCGGTTAAAAATGCAGATATAACAGCAGGTAAAGACCTCAACCTCACAAAAGAGTTTATCAATGCAGATACGATAAATATTGAGGCTAAGAATAATTTAACGAATGACGGCAAGTTAGTCGCAGACACAGATTTAACCGTGAATGTTGGTAAAAACCTTACGAATAATGACACAATTTTAGCGCAAAACACCGCCACCATAGAAGTCGGTAGCGACAGCCTGTTAAACAGCGGTTCTGTATCTGCCAAAAATTTAAGCCTGACTTCCGGCACTCTGACAAACAATGCGCAAATTGCGACCGATGAAACCTTAACCCTAAGCACCTCAGGCGACATTACAAATAACAGCAAAATCAACGCTGGAACAGACGCCTCGCTTTCTGCTGATAATATTCATAATCTGGGGCAGATTGCGGCTAATGGTAGTATAAATATTTCCACCCAAAATGATTACATCAACCACCGCGACAGCGGCTTGCTGGCGGGGGCAGACGTTATTATTGAATCCGGCAAAGATATTATTAACTATTTAGCGGAGATTTTTGCAGGTAATAATATAGAATTAAAAGGCAAAGACGCCAAAATCGGCGATGTTGACCCGAACAAAGTTTATGACAATCCGAATGTTGAAAATACGCATACCTCAACCTCAAATGCCAACAATAATCAAGACATACAAAATGGCGAGTTTGACGAGGAAGACGATGGATTGGACATCACTTTAACTGATTTAGGTATAACTTTGACTGTTCCGGCTGAAGCTTTTGACGAAGAACCGAACTTGGGCGATAGCTACACGCTTGACGGCTATACTATCTATATTGGCGAGCGGATTGTAACTCCGTCCATAGAACCAGACGGCGAACCGACAATCACATTCCAAAACGTTGATAAATTAACAATTTTAGACTCTGACGGCAATGAGGTTGCCTATACGCTGTGGGATGACGTTGAAAGTGGCGGCGAAAATATTGATAACAGCGATAAAACCGATGAAAAAACATCGGAAACGATAAAAGATCAAATCACGAATACGCCATTTACCGCAAGCCAAGATCAATTTAACGCTTTGGTAAACCTCGGCGGACGGATTGAAAGTTTCAATGATATAACAATAAAATCTGATAAAATCTATAATATGGGGCTGAATCATAATACGGGAGCTGATGGTTATAGCACATATTATGACAAAATCAGAGATTCAGCTCCGTATAATGCGGGTTGGTTGGAACTCGGGCGCTATAAAATATCAGAAGTTCATTTGGATGCTGAAGCCGCAACAATCCTTGCCGGACATGACTTAAACATCAACAGCCGTGATATATTAAACCAAAGCTCCACATTTTCAGCTAAAAACAACGCCACGATAAACACGGCACAACTTGTAAACCAAACATATAGCGAGGTTGTGGAATTAGCCATAAAGAAACAACGCCGCACCAAGAAGAAAAAGAACTTTCGTACGAAAAAGAAAACCTATAATGCAACAGAATATTATAATGAGCGGATTTATTCTAATGAAGCCTCTCTTGTAACCGCTGGCAATAATCTCGTCATCAATGCTAGTGGTGGTAATGTTGTTAATGACCAAGTTGAGGCGGCAACAGGTTCGTTCCGTTTTGGTCGTGATGAAGTGCCAGATTTGAAATCAGGACAAGTTCCGGTAGATTTAACTTTGCCACGTGGCGATAACGGTATGTTTGCCGTATCAGACGGCGACCCGAAATATATGATTCGGACAAATGTTGACTTTTTCAATAATATTCCGTTTGTTGGCTCGAATTATTTCTTTGATCGCATTACGCCGTTTTCAAACGAATATAACACACGCAAAATGTTGGGCGACCCTGCCTATGAAACTCGTTTGATAATGGACGCTATCCGCCAAGCGACATACGGACATTACCTCGGGAACGGCGAAATCTCAAACGATTTGGATCAAATGAAAGCATTATATAACAATGCTGCCAAAGAGTACGAGCGTTTGGGCTTAAAAATCGGTGTTGCTTTGACTGCTGAACAAATAGCTCAGCTAAACTCTGATATAATTTGGTATGTTGAGAAAGAAGTAAACGGCGAAAAAGTTCTCGTTCCAGAACTATATCTATGCGAAGCGACACTTGATAATATTAAGATCGGCGGATACGGCGCAAAGATGACAGGTAAGAACATTGCCATCAACGCTGACAATATCAGCAACTCAGGCGATATATTTGCTAAAAATGAACTTGCGCTGAAAGCTAAAAACTTACTTAACGAGAGCAATCGTACGCAAACCGCCCGCATTATCGGCGGCAGAACGGATATTGAAGCCGATACTTTGATAAACCGCAGCGCAACCATCGGCGGCGAAGTAACAACCATTAAAGCCAATGACATCTTAAACGAAACCAAGAAATACACCGAAGAAACTCGCCGTGGCAAAAATTATGATTTAATTGAAAAGACAGGTCAAGAGGCTATTATCTCGGGCGATAAAGGCTTACAGATTGAGGCAAGCGGCACATACGCTGCCAAAGGTGCAAAGCTGGAAAGTAAAGAAGGCGATGTTTCGCTCAAAGCTGAAAATATTATTCTTGATACGGTTGAGTTGCATAATCGTGAAGAACGCAGCAAAACCAAATCTGGCTTTATGAGCAAAAAAACAACCACCACTGTCAAAGATAAAATTGAGAATGTGGGTTCAGCCATTGTTGCTAGCGGCAATGCCCTCATAGATGCTGTTAAAGACATCTTCTCCAAAGGCTCAAAAGTTGAAGCAGGTAAAGACGCCCAGCTCACCGCAGGTGGTGATGTTACAGCGGTTGCCGCAGAAGACAGTCAATACTCTTACTCCAAAACCAAAAAATCCTCATGGGGCGGATTGAAAAAGTCATTAGATGAGATTGAACACGAGGAAACCAAACTTCGTGGCTCAAATATCAAAACAACCGAAGGCTTGACGGTCGTTTCGGGCAAAGACACCACATTTGTTGCCTCTGATGTCAATGCAGGTACAGACGTTAATATTTTAGCAGGATATAAAGTAGGAACAGACGGCAAACTGGAAAAATCTGGCGAACAAGGTTCTGTCAATATCCTAAACGGCGAAGAAACCACCAAACACCGTGAAGTCCACGAAAAGACTGATTTAACAAAAGGTTTTACAGAAATTGCTAAAATTGCTGCATTAAATACGGTAACAGGCGGAATGGGAGCTTTTGCTAACGGTAATGTTGGATTTAAAGATGGCAAGCTGAATATGGGTATAGATTTGGGCGAAAAGACCAAAGATACTTGGGATAATGTTCAAAAAACCACCGTTTCATCAAACATTGCCGCAGGTGGTGATATAAACATCGGCGCAACCGAAAATGTTAATATCAAAGGCTCAAACGTTGTTTCTGATAACAATATCAATATTTCAGCAGAAAAAAATATCAACATTACCTCGTCTCAAAGCTCCGAAGACGATAAGAAAACCCATAGCGAAAGCAAAATTTCCGCAACCGCAGGTGTAGGTAATTCTGTTGTGGACGCTAGTTATGCTATTAAAAATCTGGTAGAAGCAACCGAAGATGTTAAAAAAGCAAAAGATAATCTTGATAGAATAGAAAAGCTTTATTCGGAAGGTAAAGCGAGTTCGCAAGCTGTAAAAGACGCAAGAATAAATCTAGCTTTTGCAACTGAAACATTGGCTATGGTAACGGCGGCAACTTCCCAAGCAATGGCAAAGAGTGGCGCCAGTGCAGAAACATTAGGTTTTTATGTAGATGCAGGAATTACAGCGACAACAAAAGAAAGTCAAACAACTTCTGCGTCTGTGCAAAATACAGGTTCGAATATCGTCGCAGACAAAAATATTAGCTTTGCTGCTGGCGAAGATATGAAACAAACTGGTTCAATCGTTATCAGTCAACAAGGCAATATCAATTATGATATAGAGAACAATTTAATTTTGGAAGCAAGCAAAGATACTTATGGCAGTTCGCATAAAACTAAAACCTCTTCTGTCGGTGTTGGAATTTCAACAGCTGGTGGAGCCTATGTTGATTTAGGACTAAGTAACGCTCAATCACGTGCGACTGGTGCGATATATAATAATTCTGAAACAATAGCTGAAAAAGGAAACATTAACTATAATATAGGTAATGATATGATAGGAGAAGGCTATAATGCAGTCGCTAAAAATGTAGCTGCAAATATTGGTGGAGATATGAATTTATCTTCAATGCAAAATACAGACTATGCAAAAAATACTTCAAATGGATTCGGTCTTGGTATTGGGCAAAACCAGAGTATTAGTATCAGCCATAGTAAAGGTGAAACAGACAGACGCTGGGTAGATAATGTTTCTGGGATTATCGGAACGGAGTCAGTAGATGTTAATGTCGGCGGAAAACTAGGATTAGAGGGAGCTGTAATTGCTAATATAGATAATAATGGTATTGATACAGGCAATTTGAACATAAAAGCTGGTAGTCTGGAATATCGAGATATATATAACTATGAACATAGCGAAAACAAAGGTCTCGGTTTCAGCACCTCAACAGGTACACCTAATAGCGGAAAAAATACCGGCGATCCCAAAGGAACAACGAGCATTACAATCACAAATCAAGGTTCTGAAAAAGAAGGCGTAACGCACGCTACCATTGGTCAAGGTAATATAGAAATAGCAGATGGCAGCGACATATCTAGCATAAACCGTGATATCAACAACGTCGAAGAAATTACCAAAGACCAAATCACTGGTGCTTTGGATGCAACGGTAACAATTGATAACAGATTGTTAGGATTAGTGGTTGGAGATACTAGTGGAGCAAAAGCTGTTTTAGATGATATAACTAATATAACAGATAATGCGCTAACTCATGCCGATAATACACGTAATCTTTCAGGTACACTTGTTGATGAAGTACATCAAGTGGAGGCAAACATCAGCAACAACTTGGGAGAAGATAGTATAATTCCATCAATAGCCAATGGGCTTTTAGAAACTGCAAATATCGCTATCGGGGCTCCTGGTGGTGTTATTAGTACATTCCTAGACGGAGATAAAAGAAGCGTATTATTAAAAGATGGCAATGAGGTGTCAGCAGAAGATTTGACTAAAACACAGACATACATTGTCAATGGTATATTGAATAGCAGGCAAGACGCTGAAAATACAAGTAAAAATTACGAAAACGTTATTGTTCGCTATAATCCGAGTTATGGTTTTGCTGGAGATTTATTTGAGGCTGCTATGGGTAAATTATTCGGTGGTTTTGAAACAACTGCGGGTTGGGTATCCTTAAACCAAACGGTTGCAGGAGACTTAGAAGCAAGAAAAGATATGAATAATGCTAATAACATTTTTCATAGTCAAGGAACAATTATCGGGAGAGGTGCTGGAACAATATTGAATGGTAATAGAATAAGTGTAAATAACAACCAGAGCTTCATTGCTGTTGGTCCCGCAGTAAGTATGGAGGATTGGTACAAAACTTGGATTTTAAAGGCACCAAGAACTAATATTGATTATAACTATAATATTGGAGATCCTGTAAGATTCTTAACAACGCTTGATGGGATAACAAGTTTCGACTATTTAAAAGAAAACCTACCTCAAATGAACTTTAATCAGCATGATGTAGATACATATTTAAAGAAAATGAATTTTAAAAACAGGAAAGAATGATGAACAATATTGCAAAAATTTTAATATCTTTAATGATTCTTTTAACAGGGTGTTCAAGTAAAATACCAATGATTACTAATAATTCATTAGATTGGAAAATGGAAAAATTAAACAATTATACTGTTAAAATGACCAATCTTGAATATCCAAATATTTATGTTGATTTAAATTTTGGTGCTACACTTTATGCGATAGGACTAACAAGAAGTAATTGTGAAGACAAATATAAATATGGAATTGGAAAATATAATATTGAAGTTGCATACGGTAACTCCGCAAGAGTAAATCATTATTCCTATTTTATAAAACCAAATAAATCTAACATTATCAAACAAGACACTCCTTATATAGTCAAAATAAACAATCCTTTTGAAACTCATAAAAATTATGAAGATAAATATTATAATATTTCTGAATATATAAATAAAAAGGGATTTTTCTATACTCAATATGCATCACCACTTATTTGCGGAGAGCTTGAAAATGCAGAATTTGTAATGGACGGACTTGCAATTTCAAAAGGAGATAACACCCAACCAATACCATTAGCCCCTATAAAACTTCGCTTTAATTTTGATAATCCACAATCCATTCCTTTGTATGGGAAATAAACTATGACTAAACGGACTTTACTTTTGGCATTCGCCGCGATAACTTTTTCAACAGCAGCTTGGGCGCAGGTGCCTCCGTCTGTGTTACAAAATCAAAACCGCATTCAGCAAGAGCAGCAACGTTTATTGAATGAAGAGTTTCGCCGGCAGGAGCTTAAAAACGCTCTGCAACGCCCGCAGGCAACGGAAACCGCCACCACCGCCGAAGAAAAAGAACCCGATTTAGTGTCTTCTTGTATCAATATTCGCAAAATCCTTGTAACTGGGAACGATAAAGTCAGCGATTGGACAATAAAAGGCGTGACGAAAAAATACAAAAACACCTGTATGGGGCTGCCTCAAATTAACCAAATGATGAACGAAATCACCGACTTATATATTAAAAAAGGTTATGTTACCTCGCGCGCATTCTTGCCAATGCCGCAAACCCGCCTTAAAAAAGGTATTTTAGAAATTAAGGTCGTTGAGGGTAAAATCTCAAAGTTTGAGGGCTTAGGCAAGTTGCAAACAGTAACAGCCTTTCCGTTTTTAACCGGTTCAATCCTTAATTTACGAGATATAGAACAAGGCATAGACCAACTTAACCGCTTGGCTTCTAACTCCGCCAAGATGGAAATTAAGCCCGATGATAAAAACGAATACAGCAAAATAGAAATCTTGAACGAGCCGAAAGGCACAACCCGTTTGACATTCTTCACTGATAATGCCGGTTCGGAATCAACGGGCGAAACACGCTTCGGTATGCGTGCGGCGCAAGATAACCTCTTGGGCTTAAACGAGCAAATCAATATGAGTTTTGCCAAAGCCCCGTCTAAAAGCTCAGACCACCGCGACGCGGATTATTTAACCGTAGGCGCTTCAATTCCTTTTGGCTATTGGACTTTAAATAACAATTTCTCGTGGTCTGATTACCGAACCAGCTTTTTACTCTATAACGGCGACCGCTTTTATTCATACGGCAACAGCGTTACCAATAATTTAAGTTTAGATCGCTTATTAGCCCGTGGACAACGCTACAAAATCTCTGCCAGTGCTGGTGTAACCTACAAACGCAACCAAAACTACACCAGAGTTCTTGATTTGAAGATGAAAAACGAGGTTTCAAGCCGTGATTTAGCCATAGCTAACCTCGGTCTTTCCTCAACTTTTTACTTTGATCATGGCGTGCTATACTTAAACCCGACCTATAATAAAGGCACAAAATGGTTTGGCGCATTAAATGATAACCACGGAAATTACAACCAATCTGCCCAATACGAAGCGTGGAAACTCTATGCTTACGGCTCTTTGAACTTGTTTAATATCGCCACTTATAACACCACTTTTGATGGGCAATACACCAAAGATGAACTATACGGCACAGAGGCATATTACCTCGGCGGCGAATATTCGGTGCGCGGGTTCAGAAACGAGGGTGTGCAAGGCGACAGCGGCTATTCTTGGCGCAATGACATAGATTTTAACGTTGGCACGCTCGCCAAAAGTGATAATGAAATCTTAAAAGGCATAGACTTCGGGCCGTTTATTGACTATGGATACGTTCATAGCAATAATAAAGACATCAAGTCAGAAATCCTATCCGGTGCAGGCGGTAAAGTTTCGTTCAAATATGGCTATTTTGATAGCTCTATCGGCTATGCCACAGTCCTCAAAAAGCCAAAATGGATAAACGAGAACGAAGCCGTCTATCTCTATGCTGGTTTTAATTTTAGCTTTAATTAAACAGCCCCGAAAAATTGGCAATAAATATAGTAATTTTTTAATAGAGTGTTGCTTTAAAATTATCAGCAATTTTAAAGTGGACAGGCTCACCAACCAGCTCGCTTGAAAAACCTTCTAAAATAAGAATAAGTATATCGCTGTGAATACCAAATATTTTAATTATTTTCTTCATTTTGGTTATCCATTGAGCTGTTTGATTAGCAGACGAAGGTGGCAAAACATCTATAATATTGTAATCATCATTAAAAAACTTAGCTATAGAAATAGCTGCAATATCTTTTTCTATGTTAGGATATTTATTTGCAAATCGGGGCTTAACAAGTAAATCACAGTACAAGTCAACATAAGTTACAACAATTTCATAATAGTAATTAAATTGTTTAAAATACAGAGGAATATTGTCTGTATTTCGGTGCAGAATACGAACTAACTGTTCACAGCATCCAAGAAAAATACCTCTTCGACAAACTGCTTCAACATCATGCTCGTTAATATTATCTGCATAATTTGACATTATTTTCTTATTATTTTCTTCTATCAATGAAATCATTGTTCTACCTTTTATTAAATTTGGAAAGATGACGACTATCTTGAAGAACATATTCACTAAATATAGATGCCGGCATAAAAATCATTTCTTCGCCATATAGTTGATTGGCAACTTTTTCTAAAATTGTGGCTAATGTAACCCCTCGAAATTCAAAAACATCAAGCATTTTTTTCATATCTCCAACCCAAGGTAATGTATCTTCGGCCTGAGATGTGGGTAGTTTTGCAATCACATCGTAATGATTACAAAAGAATTTGGATAATGTAATAATACCGATATCTTTTCCCATTTCAGGAGCAATTGGCGTAATATGAATATCGCAATACATATAAACAAATGTTGTTACAATATCATAGTAAAATGGTAGAGTCTTTAATTTATGCGGCACATATTTAATATTTCTATATAAAATTTCTAATAATTTATCTGATAAAGTTAAAAATAGTTTACGAGTGTAAATTATTTTAACATCATTAACATCAATATCATCTATACAATATTTGGATAAAATATCGCAATCTCTTCTTTTGAGTGATTTAATTAGTTCGTTGTTTGGCATTATCATCTCGTAATAAAAAAAAGCCACCTAATATAAGGTGGTCGGAGAGTTCATAAATCATCTCTGCAAGTTGATCCTCTTAGTCTTTAAAGCCAAGGGCTTCTGTTGTATGCACTAAAAGCTCCCCGACCAAACGAAGTTCAATCGGGGACATAGTCATTATTCCATAGCTTTTCTACGGAATAAATCTCACGATGTATATCCATCACCGTGCAGAGACAGAGGATTATGACGTCCTCCGTGCCACTTTTTAGGCACTAGACACAGGAACTGTTAATGTGTCTATCCGTAACTATAAAGATAAGAATATTATTATTCAATAAAAATTTTTATTGTACATTAACTTTATAAAAATTGGCAATAAAATTGCCGAAAGACTTGATTTGTTAAGATTTTGCCGTTAGCATAAAGCGACTTGTTTTATATATAAAGGAACTAAAATGGCAGAAGATATCAAAATCCCAAGTGTTGACGGCAAAAGTATGGATATTACAGCGGCAGAAAAAGAAAAACTTAAAGCCGTATTCCCCGAGTGTTTTAGTGAGGGGAAACTTGATGTTGATAAGCTCTTAAATCTCTGCGGCGAGTTTATTGACAATGATTTTGAAAAGTATAAATTTGAGTGGAAAGGTAAAGCCGAATGCCATCGCATAGCGGCCAAGCGTTCCACCGCAACGCTCCGTCCTTGTCCGGAAGAAAGTGTTGATTTTGATAAAACGAACAACCTCTATATCGAGGGCGATAATTTAGAAGTCTTAAAAGTCTTGCAATCGGCGTATTATCGCAAAGTTAAGATGATATACATTGACCCGCCGTATAATACCGGCAATGATTATGTTTATGAAGACGATTTCAAAGATCCTCTGGGAAAATATAAAGAAGTAACAAGTCAAGCAACAAAATCCAATCCCGAAACAATGGGACGCTTTCATACAAATTGGTTAAATATGATGTACCCGCGCTTGCGCTTAGCAGCAAATCTTTTAAGTGATGATGGAGTAATTTTTAGCAGTATAGATGATAATGAGCAACATAATTTGAGAAAGTTGTGTGATGAAGTTTTTGGAGAAGAGAATTTTATAGCTGATTTTTCATGGAAGAAAAAAGGAACAACTACAAATGTTACAGGGGTTTCCGTTAGTTCTTTAACAGAGGATATATTATGTTATAAAAAAGCTAATAAAGGAATAAACAATAGAGTGGTTTCAAAAGAAAGTCGTTCTTATCCATTTTCAGATGCCGAGGGTAATTATAGAAAGACCATTATTGAAAAGAAAAATGAGGGCGAATATGCTAGAAAAACAATGGAATTTCCTATAATTGGGCATAAACCTCGTAAGGGTAAACGTTGGCAAATTGGTGAAGAAAAAGCGCGGGAGCTTGAAAAGTTAAATCGTTTCATATATGAAGATGAAACAGTAAAATTAAAAATCTATGATTTTGAAGACAAAGACACAACATCTGCATATCCAAATTTATTATTTGAACATGGCTCAACTGATAGTGCCACAAAAGAACTAAAAGAATTACTTGGTGGCAATTATTTCAGCAATCCTAAACCTACACCTTTGATCAAGCAGCTGGTTTCATTTAGTGATTCTGAAACAAAAGACGATATAATCCTAGACTTTTTCTCTGGCAGTGCGACCACCGCGCACGCGGTTATGGCGTTAAATGCCGAAGACGGCGGCAATCGCCAGTTTATCATGGTGCAACTGCCTGAAATAACAGACGAAAAGTCTGAAGCATTCAAAGCTGGCTATAAAAACATCTGCGAAATCGGCAAAGAGCGCATTCGCCGTGCTGGTGCTAAAATTAAAGAACAAAATCCCGAGGTTGATACGGGCTTTAAGGTCTTAAAGCTGGATTCTTCAAACCTTGTGAAGTGGGACGATACGCCGATTGATGTTAATTCTGAAACCGCCCAAGCCGAGTTGTTCTCCCGTTTTGCCGATATGAAAAAGACTATTAAAGACGACCGAAGTGAACAAGAGGTTGTTTTTGAGGTAATGTTAAAACTTGGCATTCCTTTGACATATCCGCTTAAAGAGGTTGAACTTAACGGCCGCCGTGTCTTCCTCATTGGCGAGGACGGTTTGGTGCTTGTGTGCCTTGACGGCTCAAACGGCGGTATTAGCCCGGAAGATATAACGGCAATGTGCGAACTCGCTCCGGCAAAAATTGTTGCCGCCGAACAGGCTTTTGCCGATGATGTCGCCCTTGCTAATGCCTTCTATATAACAAAAGACAACGGCGTGGAAATTGAGTTGCTGTAAGGGGGCTTAATGCTGATTATCTTAAATGGGGTTGATGAAAAAAGCCTTTTTGATATTTTTGAAAGTATTTTTTCCATATTAGGTAATTTTGGAATTTTCATTATTACATTTTATGGCTTTTGGTTATATCATTTTTCAAAGAAAATTAAGATAACAGACTTGTCTTATACTTTTTCTCGTTTTAGAGGGGAATCCCGAAACTGTACAATATATAATAAGACATTATCGCCTAAAACTATTTCAAAAATATCAGTGGTTTATGATAATAAATATATTCTTGAAATTAAAAATTTTGAGGAACCTTTTGTTCTTGAACCCTTTAAAGCATATAGCATTTTAGGAGATAGATGTTCAAAGCCAACAAATATTCCTATCTGTGAGGATATTTATTTCATCATTGATACTCCGGGTAAAAGAATAATGGTTCCTTATCATGGTAAAATTAAGAAAAAGGCCAAATTGGAACAAGTTTCAAAATCTACACATAAATTTAATGATGATATTCTCGGTAATGCAGTTAAGTATGCTCTGGTTTATTGGTATAAGGGCGAGAAAGAACAACATACAATATATATAACAAATGACGGATTTTTAGAACAAAATTTTAGAGATTTCAATTTGCTGCCTCGTGAAATTTTAGGTAATAGCAAGGAAATGGTTAATTTCTTCAAACAGGCATTTAATGATTCTAACTGGTGTTTTACACTTTATGAATTGAGTTGGTAAAGGAAGACCGTATGAAAAACGAGATAAAACTTTTTGAACAAAACAAAATTCGCTCGGTTTATGATGAAGAAGCTGATTTGTGGTATTTTTCCGTGATTGACGTTATCGCGATTCTTGTTGAAAAAGATTATCAGGCGGCGCGTAAATATTGGAATAAACTTTCTGAACGCCTTAGAAAGGAAGGAGCTGATGAGTCGGTGTCAAAATGTCACCGACTGAAATTAGAAGCTGCGGACGGCAAAAAATATTTAACAGATGTTGCCACTGCCGAAACAATGCTCCGTATTGTTCAATCCGTGCCAAGCAAAAAAGCCGAACCGATTAAACAATGGCTTGCGCGTGTCGGCTATGAACGCATAAAAGAAACGTCTGATCCTGCTTTAAGTCTTAACCGCGCCCGTGAAAATTGGCAAAAACTCGGTTATTCTGAAAAATGGATACAGCAACGTATGCTGGGACAAGAAACCCGTAACAAACTAACCGATTATTGGAAAGACCATGAAATTACCAAAGAGGAAGAATATGCGATTTTAACCAACATAATCCACCAAGAATGGTCGGGATTATCCGTTCGGGAGCATAAAGAGCTTAAAGGTCTTAAATCGCAAAACCTACGCGATCACATGAGCGAGGCAGAGCTTATCTTTACGGCTCTTGCCGAATTATCAACCCGACAGGCCGCTGAAAATATGGAAGCAACGGGAATGAGTGAGAATAAGAAAGCCGCTAAAATCGGGGGCGGTGTGTCTAAACGTGCGCGCCAAGATTTTGAAAAGCAAACCGGTAAAAAAGTGGTTACTGATGAAAATTATTTGCCTAAAACGCCAAAACAGGAAAAATTAGAACTGAAAGACGATGACGAATGAAGTTAAAATTTAAGAATCAAGAATTTCAAAACGAAGCCGTAAAGTCTGTAACCGATTTATTTAAGGGACAGGAACGAACCAGCGCAACCTTTTCTATTGCTGAAAATACGGCGCAAATTCAGCTTTTGCAAAACGATTTTGGCTTCGGCAATAATCTTTTGTTAGATGAAAAAACGCTTGCCGATAATCTTCATGCGGTGCAAAAACGCAACCACTTGCCGATGACGGACGAAACTGCGTTGCCGCTTCATGTATCGGTAGAAATGGAAACGGGAACCGGTAAGACATACGTTTATAGCAAGACGATTTTAGAGTTAAATAAACTATACGGCTTTACGAAATTTATCATCGTTGTACCGTCGGTTGCGATCCGCGAGGGCGTGAAGAAGTCCTTTGATGTAACAAAAGAGCATTTTTCGGCGTTATATGACGGCGTTCCGTATCGTTATTTTATTTATAATTCCGCTAAACTCTCTGATGTTCGGACGTTCGCGACTTCAAGCAATATTGAAATAATGATAATTAACATTGACGCATTCAAAAAAGCTGAAAACGTTATTAACCAACAGCAGGATAAATTAAACGGCGAAACGGCTATGCGCTACATTCAAGACACAAATCCGGTCGTCATCATTGATGAGCCGCAAAGTGTGAATAATACCCCGAAAGCTAAAGAGGCCATATCCGCGTTAAATCCGCTGTGCGTTTTGCGCTATTCCGCAACCCACCGCGAAAAAATCAATGTTTTGTATCGTCTAACGCCGGTTGACGCCTACCAAAAGGGACTTGTTAAGCAAATCTGCATTGCGTCCAATTCTGTTGAAAATGACGCAAATAAGCCGTATATCGCCTTAAAATCCGTATCAGCAGAAAATGGTTTTACGGCTAAAATTGAAATTGATGTTGAAAATAAAGACGGTAAAGTTGAAAGAAAGACTTTAACGGTCAAACCGAATGACGATTTATTTATCCGTTCGAACCACCGCAAATTATATACCGGCTATAAAATTTCGGGTATAGATTGCACGCCCGGAATGGAATGTATTGAGTTTTCAAACTCCGAAGTTCTTAAACTCGGCAAGGCTTTGGGCTGTGTTGACGAAATGGTCTTAAAGCGCGCCCAAATCTATCGGACGATTGAAGCACATTTACAAAAAGAACTCCGCTTGTGCGATAAGGGTATTAAAGTTTTATCCCTGTTCTTTATAGATGAGGTTAAAAAATATCGCACCGAAACGGGCGAAAAAGGTATTTACGCCCAAATGTTTGAAGAATGTTATAATGAACTGATAGAAAAGCCGATTTATTCGTGCTTAAAATCTCGCTTTAATACTTCGGTAGAATTAGCTCATGACGGCTATTTCTCGCAGGATAAAAAAGGCGTCTATAAAAACACCAAAGGCGATACGCTGGCCGATGATGACACTTATTCTTTAATTATGAAAGATAAAGAAAAATTACTTTCGTTTGAATGTCCGCTCCGGTTTATTTTCTCGCACTCGGCTTTAAAGGAAGGTTGGGACAATCCAAACGTTTTCCAAGTTTGCACACTGATTGAACAAAAGTCCACTTTTACCTGCCGCCAAAAAATCGGGCGCGGTCTGCGTTTGTGCGTTAATCAAGACGGCGAAAGAATTGAGGATAAAGATATTAACCTTTTACATATTATTGCGAATGAAAACTTTGCTGAGTTTGCCGACAAACTTCAAAAAGAGATTGAACAGGAAACCGGCATTAAATTTGGTATATTCCAGCTTGATATGTTGATCGGGCTTGAAGATGAAGAAACGCGCGAGGTTGAGCGAGAGGTTACGCCAGCGCAGGCTGAAAAGATTGTTGAAACGCTGAAACAATCCGGCGCGATTGATGAGGTCGGAACAGTGCAACAAGATGAGGTTGATATTGCTGCTGTTCTTCCGGACGATGTTCCGGAACCGCTGAAAAAAGAGGTGGAAAAAATCATTGTTCAGAAAAAAGCCCCTGTTTCAGTTCAAACCTTAACGGCGGCAACTTATACGGAAACGGTGGTTGAGAAAAAGCCGATTTCATACGAAAAAGCCGTTGAAATTATGGACGAACTTAAAAATAAAGGTATTATTTCAAAAGAAGGTAAAATCAACGCGAAAAATAAAGATACGATGAAATCTCAGATTTTGGCCGGAAATTGTGATGTGCTGGCGCATTTTTCAGCAGGAACACAACGCGCGGTAATGCAAGCATTAGAACGTGCCGAGAGTAAAGTCCCAGTTCGCGACGCTTCACGCGAGGTTGTCGTAAGGTTGAAAAAACAAAAATTAGTTTCGCCCGAGTTCTTGGCGTTATGGGATAAGATTAAACAAAAAACCACGTATCGCGTTCAATTTGATGTTCAAGAACTGGTTAAAAACGCTGTCAAAGAGCTTTCGGAGCTTGAACCGGTATCCGTTGCGCGGATTATTACTCAAACCGCTGATATTAGTATTCAAAAGTCCGGAGTAAGCCATACCGCAAAATCTACCAAAAATATAGATTTAGCCAACACTTATGATGTTTTACCGGATATTTTACGCCTGATCGCGACGAAAACATTGCTAAAATGCGAAACTGTGGCCGAAATTATCATACAGAGCGGTAAATGGGCGGAGTTTTTGAAAAATCCGCAAGAGTTTTACGAAAAAGCTCTTGAAATTATCCAGCGCAACCGCCATACGTTAGCGATTGACGGCATTAAATATGTTCGCTTGGCTGATGAGGAGCTTTATGTTCAAGAAGTTTTTGACAGTTCCGAGCTTGTCGCTTTTCTGGATAAAAACGCGGTGCCGGTTAATAATAGCTTATATGATTATGTCGTTTATGATTCAAATGTTGAGAGCCGTTTGGCGCAAAAATTAGATAACGACCCCGATGTTAAAATGTTCTTTAAGCTGCCACCGCGTTTTCAGATTCAGACGCCAATCGGGCCGTATAATCCGGACTGGGCAGTTTATATTGAAAAGAACGGCGAAGAAAAACTTTATTTTGTACTAGAAAGTAAAGGTTCGGATAATCTGCTTGATTTGCGGGGTAATGAAGCTCTTAAAATCCATTGCGGCGCGGCACACTTTAAAGCCCTTGATAATGTTAAATTCTCTAAAAAACCGATTACGGATTGGACGGAATTTAAGAAAACGATTTAATACGGGGCTAATATATGACTAAACTTTTGGACTTTCCCTCTAACTTTGCCGCTTTTGCTGAAACAACACGGTTAATGCAACTTGCCGGGGACGATTTTATTCCGGTTTACGCGTCGGCTAATATTAAAGTTTTGCCTTATCAAATCGCGGCAGCACGCTTTGCTCTGCGTTCGTCTTATCTGAAAGGCTGTATTTTGTGCGATGAGGGTTCGCTTGGTAAGACATACGAGGCATTATTGATTATAGCCCAAAAATGTTATGAGGGATACGGCAATATTTTAATTGTCTTGCCAACAAACCTTGTGAAACAATGGCTAAATAAAATTGAAAATGATTTTGCTTTGCCCTTTGTTTTATGGAAAGATCGGGAAAATCCTGAAAATCAAAAACAGATAAAAGATTTTTTTGTAAGTGCTGAAATAGATAAAAAATATTATTATAAAGATGAAAAGCAGCCAGAACGCAACCTTTATGTTGCAACCTATGATGAAGCCTTAAAAGACGCGACGGAAATAGAAAAATATAACTGGGATTTAGTGGTATTTGATGAGGCGGATTTTTTATTCAAACCCGAAAATAAATCCGTCATAACGTTAAAAAAAGCTGTTGGCTCTGCTTTTAAGCTCTTATTAACACCAACGCCCATTACAATGTCAATAATGGATATTTACGGGCTTATTCATTTTATCGATGAAGAAGTTTTACCCGACGCCAAAGAATTTTACGAGCGATATTTTCGGCGGCCCGATCGTTATGGCGAACTTTCCAATTGGGTGTCGCAGTTTAGTTTTAGAACGCTAAAAAAACAGGTGGAGCAATATGTCGGTTTTTCTAATCGTCTGCCACTCATGGTTTATTATAATCTAAACCCCGAGGAGCAAAAACTTTACGATTTAATAGCGGCATATTTGAAGCTTGATGATAAACAAGCATACCCTGAAATGAAGCTTTATTATTTGACGCTCTTATTTTATTACACAGTGGGGTCATCGCCCGAAGCTCTTGCCAATATGCTTGAAGCTCCGTTAAAGCGTTCAAGCGGCGAAGAAAACCGTCTTTTATATGAAATGCAGATACAGGCCTTGTCTATTCGCCAAAATTCCAAAGCGCTTTCTTTATTAGATACATTGAAAAAGATCTTTGCACACTTAAAAAAGCAAAAAGAAACGCAGAAAGCCGTTGTTTTTGTGGAAAGCCTTGCAACGCTTGATATGCTTTATAAGTTTTTGGTTGAAAACGGTTTTAATACGCTAAAATTCAAAGATGAGGACGCCTTAGAAAAATTTAGAGAAGATAAAGAAACGCAAATCCTTATCACAACCGACGCTACCGCCAAAGGGCTTGATATTGAATATTGTCCGGTGGTGGTTCAATATGATATGCTTTATAATGCGCTTGAAATGGAACAGCGAATTTGCCGTTGTCATCGTCAAGGGCAAAAGTCCGATGTGATTGTGGTTAATATGATGTGCCAGCAGAATTTTACCGACGCTCGCATTATTGAGTTGATAAATAAACGAACTTTACAATTTAGCGGTATTTTCGGAATATCGGACGAAATAATCGGTAATTTTGACTTATCGGTTGATGATGTGTTAAAACTCCGCCGCCGTCCAGATATAATCCAAAATGAGATTGAAGAAACACTACAACGCCATCGCTCTGAAAATGAATTGATTGTAGAACAGGCGGAATCTTCTTTATTTACAACTTTTTCAAAAGATATTTCTGACAAAATCATGGTAACGCCGCAGTATATTGCAGAAAAATCCACTGAAATCCGACAAGATTTATGGCGTGTTGTGAGGCACTTTTTTAAAAGTCAGTACCCCGAGTGTTTCGATATAGACGACGATAAACAAGTTATTAACTTAAAATCGGGCGAGCAAGCTCCGTTACTTTTTTATCAGAACCAACGAGCATATTATTCTAATAAAAAATATGGTTTAGCACCTAATTTCAAACCGGAAAGCTGCCGTATTACTTTAATATCCAAAGTTATTGACGGTATTTTCTGGAATATAAGATGTTTTAATAAGGGAAATATAAAAGTAGATGCGGATATAGATCCTTGTGAAATTTCGTTTTACAGCATTGAACTGCGTACTCGTAAAGTTGAAAAAAAGAATGCAGCTTGGGCGCATAAGGGAGAATATTTAAAAACTTATAACCTTATGCGCGGCAAAACCCAATCCGGACAGATTCTTTCAGATGAAGAATGCCGAAAAATTCTGGCATTGCCGGTTCTAAGATGTGAAGAAAGCGGCGAAATGATGGTATATTATTCGTGTTCTTATTCTTCAAAATGGTCTGTTCCGGTTATTGATGATATAGCAGATGAGATAATTTCAAACTATATTACCAAATGCCAAACTTCCGTAAAAGAAGACGCGTTATTGATAAAATTAAAATCTGAACGGCAAAAAGCTAAGTTAGATGATAGTCTTTCGGATTTACGAAAAGAAATTAAAACATTAAAAGAAAATTTGTCTGGTGCTGATGACTTGCTTGAGGAATTGAAAATAAAAAAGCAAATAACATTGCAAGAGCGAGAACTTAAAAAGAAAGAAGCCGGATTATTTTTGGAACAGGCTCAAATCGACGCCGAAACAGAAAGCGAGATTGAAGATTTGCTTGATAGAAAGAACCTTTTTTGTGATTTTTACAAAATATTTACGATTAAAGTTTGCGGATTAAATTCTAATCAATAAAAATTATACCGAACCATTTGCGGCAAGTTTGTTTCAGGTTTTCAAAATCACTGCTCATGGCGTCTTGCATAAATTGCTGAATCTCGTTTTGTGAAAGTCCATACTTACGACCGAAAGATTGGCACTGTCCTAAAATACAATGCGCGTTTCCTTCCGGCTTGCTAATATCTATAACGGCACCAGTTGGATATTTAGCTTGTAAAGCTATTTCTATCTGACCGTTTGCTTTTTCTAATTTTTCCGTTAATTCGTGAATGTTATACATAGTTTTTTATCCTTCTTGAAGTTGTTTTAAAAATTCTGCGGCTGAATCATTGGCAATTTCAAAATCCATATTGCACCTCATTAAAATTAAATAGTATTTAAAATTTGTTTGAGTAAGTTCTCTTTCCAAAGCTGGTCTTGCCATAATGCGGCAGTTCCCGGAACACCTTGCACGCCGTTTTGCTTTGCTTCAAACCATACTGTAAATTCTTCTTCGGGGGCAAAATCTTCGGCGTATTCCTTAATATCTTCTAATTTAGAGAGGTAAATATTCCAATCTTCGCCTTCGGGAGTGTATTGTTGTAAATTATAGCTGTCTGCTTCTCCGCTAATCGTAAAACCATATTTTTCTAAAATAGATTTTATCTTTGATTTGCTAATATTCTTTTTCATCGCCACCCCCTAAATCTAGTATTCATCAACGTGCATTATTGTCAAAACACGTTCGGTTGTGTTTTCGTTTGCAGGGTCTTCTGCGTGAAATTCCATATTTTCGTCATAATAATCGATTTTGAAAAAATAGCTTTCGCCGCGAAAATTGATTTTTCCAAAATCATGTTCGCCATAAGGGTCGTTGCTTTCGTTAAAGTCCTCAAAATCCCGAACTTGTGTTAAAAGCGCCATTAAATAATCATGTGATAATGCAGAAACATACGCCGTTAGCATTAAATGATTATGTGGTTTATATTGAAATAAATTTCTCCGAAAGTTATCGTTAAGAGTTTTAATTGCTTCTGTATTTGTCATTTTGTTATCCTTTATAAAAAACGAGTTAATTCAATAAGTTATTGTATATCTGTTATACGGTATAAAAAAATGTTTGTCGAGCCAGAAAAATATAAAAAATAGCAGTATTTCAACAAGTTATTGAAATACTGCGACAGTTTTTTTATAAATTAAGCGGCAAGTTTAATATTTTCCCCGCTTGAAGCTTTTAATCCTTCCCAAATATGGTTAGCGCTTTGTAAATTGTCTTTTTCCTGCGTATGCAAATATATTTCGGTAGTTGTAACGCGAGAGTGTGTCAAAAGTTCTTTAATATTGTGAATATTCTCCCCTATCTTAATACCGCGGCTTGCAAAAGAGTGTCTTAGGTCATGCGGGGTTGCTTTGCCTAGTTTTGCTTCGTCTAAAATCCATTTCCAAGCCTTGCGAATTTCTGAAAGTGGTTTTGAAATATCTGTCGGAGCTGGAAAGACCCATTTATCACTTTTACTCATCTGATATGCTTTTTGTAAAACAGCCACCGCAGCGTCAGCGATAATAACCGTTTTAGCTTTATTTTTGCTTGTTTTCTTATAAAGTTTATTTTCTGAAAATGCGCATTCGTCTTTTTCAAGGTTAAGGATTTCTTCGCAACGGCAACCAGTAAGGGCAATCGCTTCTATGGCTATAAATGTTATAGGATTATATCGTTCTTCTTTAATGCCTTTTTCAATCGCTGCAAATAAACGCAGATATTCGTCTTCTGTAAAGATATAATATTGTTTTTGCACGGTTGAGCGTTCTTTATCCAATAACGAGCATGGATTGCTTTTAATAGGTCTATGTTTGTATTTTTCGCACCATGTCAAAAAGCTCGATAATGAAGCCACCGCATGGTTTGCTGTTGAAATGGTCGTGTTTTGTTTCAAATTATTGTACCAGTCTTGTATCATAGGCAAATCAAGTTCATCAATTGGTTGTCCGCCTAAAACGGGTAAAATATGAATCCGACCAAAACTTTCATCATTTTTATAGGTACTATTTGATTTAAATTTAGAGTGTTTTTCAAGAAAAATAGAATAAACATCGGCTACCTTCATTTTCTTTGCAACATTTGCTAATGTCGTTTTTAAACGCTCCCTAAACATAGCGGCAGGATCTAAGCCGTCTTGTACGTCCTGCCGGCATTTTATAGCTTTTATTCTAATCTCATTTAGTGAATAATCTCCATATCGGCCAAGCTTAAAACTTCGTTGTGTTCGAGTACCTCTTAATTGATAACAAAGATAAAATACTATTTTTTTTGTTGCGCTTGAAAAACGCATTTGAAGTCCCGGAAGGCAACTGTCGGTAACTTGTAGATCATGCGTTTCGTTTAGCTTCCGTAAATATTGCTCTGTTAATGGGTACTTAAAATATAATGTTTTAGCCATTTAATAATCTCCTAACACGTTGTTTTTGCAAAGTTTATGGCAAGCAAAGGCCATATTTTTTAATTTGTCGAGCCAGAAAATTAAATTTTTTTATTTTTTTCGGTTTCCCGTTTAATCCATTCTTCAACATCTTCTTGATTATATCTAACTAATCGCCCGATTTTAACGTATGCAGGCCCTGTGTTTAACTGTCGATGTAATAAAAGAGTTGCTTCGGATATTCCTAAATAGTCAGCTAGTTCTTTTGTGGTTAAATATTTTTTTTCTGTTGTCATTATCTTTTCCTTTCCTCAAAATATTTTATGACATTCTGATTATCGGATAAGGAAAATAGAAAAGCATTCCAAATACCGCCAAAAAATAATGGTGGATTATGCTTTTTTCTGACAAATTATGATGTTTTACAAAACAAAAATATTATTCTTGGCTGGAAGAAAATGCCTGCATAATGCGTGCATATTGTGAAAATGAATTAAATAACAGAGTAAATTTTCTTCTTGATTTTTTTCTGAAAGTGTTTATTTTTAAGGGATAGAGGGATATTAAAAAAGTGGCATTTAAGGGCAGCGCAGTTGACTCTTAATCAGTGGGTCCAGGGTTCGAATCCCTGCGCGCCTACCATAATAATAGACCTCGGTTTATCCGAGGTTTTTTATTATTGCGGCAGGTATTCTTACCCAACGGGTTCGGCCTTGCTTCGTAGGGCTTGCGCAAACAATCGTTTGTGCAAACCAACTTCGCTTCGGGCACTCGAAAACCTAAGCTTTTCATGCGTGGTTTACACCACTTTTAAAAGCAAAGGTTTTTCTCGCCTTCGGGCAAAAAACAATTCCCCAAATTGTTTTTTATCCCTCAGCCCTGCGCGCCTACCATAAAGAAAAACGGAAGTATTTACTTCCGTTTTCGGGATACAATAACCACGTGTTTTATATTTGGGTCTCTTTTTTTACTATCCAACTTTTCAGGAACAGTTCATTGTGGTGTCTTTTTTTGTATAGATTGGTATACGCAAAAAACGAATTTGTATATTAATGTTTAGTTGACTTATTAAATATCTGCATTTACGTCTTCTATATATTTCTCATAAAACAATTGATACATTTTCGGCGAATATTTAGGGTATTTTCCTTGGAATTTTTCTCTAATTTGTGTATCTCGTATTTGCATAAAATCATACGACAATAAACCGTTTTCCATAAATTTCTTAAATATTTCATTTTTCCGAGCAATAACACAGTGCAAATATTTTTGCACTTTTTCCAGCTTTTTCTTCTTAACTTTTTCTTGTGATAATAATGAAGAAAATGACATCAAAAAAAACGCCTCAAGATATGCATGCTTTATGCTCAATCCCATCGGTAACATCATATCAAGCAAAAAGTACAAGGAAATTATTATTTCTTGACGTTCTAATTCATTATTTGATCTTTTACTTTTCTGAATTTCCATACATTTTTCGATAATTTCTTTATACAGATGATCGATTTCATCTTCTTTGAAATTTTGAACTAATTCTAATGCTTTGTAATAATATTTTCTGAAAATTGCAAATTTGCAAAAGTTTTTCCATTCAAAATACCAATGATATTTATTGCTGGTCGATATTTGAATTTTATCTCCGAATTTGGTTTCTAACTTTTGACGTGCACGTTTGATATTTTCAGGCAAACAATTAGAATCATGATATAAAATATTCTCTCCAAAAATATTTTCAAAAAGGAAAATATCTTCTTTAATTGTCAGTTCTGATATGTTGGAAAAATCATACACGGAAGTCCAATCAATATCGGTAGTTTCTTCTGATATATTGACACCGTTGACTTTTAAAATATTTTTATAAGTATCCAAAAATATCTCGTCGCCGTTTTTTATCTTTGACGATAAATTTTTAATACCAACTAGACATGGAATATTTAATTCCCGCGCTGTGATGGCGCTATGAGAAAGAATATCCCCTTCTGAGGTTAAAATAGCGTGAGCTTTATTTATTGCCGGCATAAAAAATGTATCTGTATAGTCAGACACCAAGATGTTTCCGCTTTTAAAATTGTTAATAGCATTCTTAAGTTGTCCTGTTGGTAAAGAACTATCTATATAACAGACCTTACCTTTAACAACTCCCTCCGAAGCGACAATATACTTTTCTGTTTCTTTTGAAAGATGAATTTTTCGAGTAATGGGACGAAGTTGTACAATCCAAGGAGAACCTTGCTCATCAATACACCACTCTATATCGGAATTTTCAGCTATTTCCTTTCTGATTTTTTGTACTAATGCCACCAGCTTATCTAAATGACAGCTTTCCCGATGTAACATTCCCCGCACCACGTAATCAGAATGACAGATTTTATTATTTTTTATTTTATAAAAAACATTCGTTGCTGTTGTTCTTCCGTCAACAAGTTTGTTCGCCAGTCCTTTAACAAAAGATATTAGGCATATTTTTTGACCGCGTTCATCAAATGAATCTGAAAAACAAACACCTGATATGCGAGGTTTTACCATAATTTGGATAACTATATTCATTTTAATCGGATTAGAAACACTGCGATTTGCGCTCTCATACACCTCTTTCATTGCCTGATAAATTTTATCTTTTCTGATAGGCACATTAAGAACAGTCGAAAAAAAACCTGCATACGACTTTGATTGTCCGTCTTCCTTATCTGCTGAAGACCTTATCGCCAATTTGGTACAGCCAAATCTTTCTTTAATCTTCATATATAATTTCGCCATTTCTTCAGGGGTTTCAAGAACGTTATGAACCTCGTTATTTGATATCACCATAAAATCGGGAACAGGCAATTTATGTTCTTTTAACAATTTCAAACCTTCAGCTTTTCCCCCACAGTAATTTGAATTATTCGGAGACGCCATTGAACTTACTCCATACAATTGGGAGAATTACCTCTTGGACAAGGTATTCAAAATTCTTTTGTTCTTCTTGGCAAAAACGTGATTGATCAACATGAGTTGAAACGCTGCATCCACCTCCACAATACCCTCCTAATGGACAATTCCAACACTTATCTAAAAATGAGGACCTGTTATACATTTCGACATTGGCGGACATTTCTCCTTTTTTCAGCTCTGCCAAAGCTAAATCGTCTCGTCCTACTGTATAAGTACATCTGAAAACACGCAAATTTTTATCAATATATTGTACATTATCAACTGGTGTTCCAGACCAACAATAGTGAAATCTTTTTCGTCCGCGTTCGTTTTGATTAAAATCAAATCCGAAATGTTGAGCCAAAGCTAAAGATGTTTTCACAAACGCCAATTTAATATTGTTTGGAAACGCCTCTTTTTCATTGAAATCACGCAAATATTTCAACAATTCAGCTTCACTCATTATATCATCCGATGTTCCTGTATAGCATCTATCATCAACGCGTCCTATTTCCAAATTGACTAAGGGATTATTCCACCAGTTATTTTCCTTTGCTAGTTGTAGAAAATTATGGAGCATATGTTTATTTGACTTATCTATGTTTATTGTTACTGTTACCGGAATTTGCAATTTAAGCAACAAATTAACATTACTCACGACCTTCGCAAACGAATCTTTAGTAATTAAAGATTTTCTTCTACTATTATGGTAATCTTTATCACCGTCAATTGTAGTGCATATTCTACCGAAATAGCCGCGATACTTTATAAATATATCAATAAACTCTTCAATTTCCTGCAAATTAGTTGTTGGTAGAACCGAGACTTTATTTAGTCTAGCAAATTCCATAACCTTCTCAACAATGGGCTTATTTTTTTTGATAAATGGTTCTCCGCCAAATAGTCCTAGGGCGGTAAATTGCTCTGGATATTTTGATTTTATCTCATCTATTTGTGTTTGAACATAACTCAACATTTCCGCCAAACTTTCAAGAGAAATCGAGCGGCGGTCAAGCAAGGGATTATATTGCTGATAGCAATAAACACACCGACTATTGCAATTATACGTTGGACAGATAACAAAAAAATTAAATTTTTCTTTCTCGGCTTGCTGTAAAATATCGGCGTGAAGTTTTTCTAGCTTTTCTTTATTTTTAGAACATCTGATGCAATAATAGTTCCAATACTGATTAGTTGTATCAGCACAATCAAAGACATCAGACTTAGTCTTATTATCAACAATTTCAACAACATCGTTGAATGTATCTATAACCAACCAATGTTTCTGATTCAACTTATAAAAAAGAAGATGTGAAAAATCAGCTTCACACCCTCCTTTTCTTTCATCAGTTAAAGACACTGGAACTATATTGGATGAAGAATCGAGGGTATAGTTAACCATCGGAACTCTCTAATATAATCTTCCTGATGCAATGATGATTATTTTCTTTCCGTCGTCCCATCTTTCGTTGGCTAATGCGATATCAGACTCTGACAAAGAAACACCATATTTTTCAGCTATTTCAAGAATCTCTTGCATTTCATCTCCTTTAATGATAAATTTTTGAATTAGCGTAACCTTATTGTCGTCTTTTGTCAATACTTTTTTACTTACGTTTAGAATTGAATTTAATATTGTTCACGCTTTATAAGATACTTTTTACTGTCTTTGACTAACAATTTCATCTTATTAGCATTTGTTATTGACATTTTTTATTTTAGCTTTCATGGTGATCGTATAAAAAATATGTTGAATCAACAGGTTGCACTTGAATGAAAATTTGTATATGTTTCTGTTTTATTTATTCATTGCACTACCAGTATTGAAAAAGTCGCTTTAAGGCGGCTTTTTCTTTATATATCAATCACTTATTTTATATCGTATGAGGAGTGTTTATCAGGCCAATTCACGCTTGTTACACGATTGCCTATATAAAACCCTTTATTTTACAAGCGGCTAGTGCGGTTGAAATCTTATAGCTTTTCGGGATAATCATTTATCAAAAGTCGGATTTGAAACTTTGTCAGAATAAAAGTGTTTGATATTGACAGCTGCTTATTTTCGCTTAAAGTGCTGGCATTCGGCCACATCTTTCGTTTATTTCCAATATAAAGAAGAGATATTAGTGCTGTGTTGTTATACGGTTAATTATTTGAGGAAATGTTATGATTGAAATAAGAGAGGAAAAGATTTCGGAGCAAAGGGAAACGGAAAATGTTGTTCGCGAGGCATTTTGGAATGTATATTCACCCGGGTGCAGCGATCATTATTTAGTTCATCAAATACGTCAATGTCCAGCGTATATCCCTCAATTAAATTTAGTCGCCGTAAAAAACGAGACCATCGTTGGACATGTGATAAATATAAAATCTTATATTAGCGGAGATGACGGGAGAAATTACGAGGTTATCAGTCTGGGACCAATTTCGGTACTTCCTCAATATCAAAGAACTGGTGTTGGTTCAAAATTAATTTCTGAAGTAAAAAAAATTGCGAAACAATCAGGATATAGAGCTATCCTGTTGTATGGTAATCCGGCATTTTATCTTAAGCAAGGTTTTGAGCCTGCTGAAAAATATGGTATTCGTAATTCTGAAAATATGTTTGCGGCAGCTCTTCATATATGCGGATTGTCTGACGGTGCCTTAGACGGAATAAACGGGGAGTATTATGAAAATGAAATCTATAATGTTGATGACGAAGCTGTTAAAGAATTTGATAAAAATTTTCCACCTAAGAAACTTATATCAGGTACATTATCGCAGCAATATTTTCTCGAAATATCTGCTAAATGTAAGCCATTTAAGAATAATTAGTCCGTGGATTGTCTTACTGCGCCTGTCTATCTTGAAAAAGCCGCGTCACAGCGGCTTTTTCTTTATAAAACATCATTTAAATATATTTTAATTCTGTTTGACTTTGGCTTATCAAAACTATTTTTTATTGATATTTATAATGCGAATTTATCAATCTAAATTATGTGATTTTAAGTCCGGATTTTGCAGTTGCATGTCCTGAAATAATACTATGCCATTATTTTTGCAGCAGTCCTCATTGGATTGGGCGCTGTTGCCATTATATTTATTCCAGACAAACGCAGAATATTTCAGACAACCGTGGTGAGGAAATCCGGCAGCCGATATAACCGCAGAGATTTCGGGAGAACATACCCGGCGTGAGGTCAGCAGGAACTCAGGCGGCAGCCGGAAAACGCGGAATATGACAAGATACGGTTTGGCACCAGAATATGTAACAACGGAAAAGAGGATGACAGAAAATGTTTCAAAAAAATGATATGAGTTTTATCAATGTTGTGGCTATCGGCATAGGTTCCATTGTCGGTGCGGGAATTTTCGCTTTGCTCGGCCAGGTCATTTTGATTTCCCGGCTCTGGACTTATGCATCTTTTCTGATTGCAGGAATTGCAGCAATGTTTTCCGGTTACTCTTATGCGAAACTTTCGGCTAAATTCCCGGTTTCGGGCGGGCTGACCGACTTTTTCCATATCGCTTACAAAAACCGCTGGTTATCAGGCGGTTTGACCATCCTTTATATGCTGACTTCGGCAATCTCAATTTCAATGATGGCAAAATCGTTCGGAATTTACGCCGCCCACCTAGCAGGAAACACCTTTCCGCAACAGCTGACCATAAATACTGCCGCCGTTATCCTGATTGCGGCGATGTCTTTTCTGAATATGCTCGGCGCTCAGGATTCCAGCCGGACTGAAACGGTTTTAGTCGCTTTAAAACTTTTGATTTTGACGGCACTGTTTGCCGCCGGCCTGTGGTTTTACGATACGGCCCACACAACGCCGCTGCCGGTTCCTGATGCCAAAAGTTTCTGGGGAGGCATCGGCGTTACCTTTTTCGCTTATGCCGGATACGGCGTTATTACAAATGCAGCGGGAGACGTCAAAAATCCGCAGCGGACAATTCCTCTGGCCATTTACACGACGCTGCTTATCGTCATAACGCTGTACTGCGGGCTGGCTTTTGTCGTCCTTCATTATGTCGATATGCACCAGCTGACCAGCAATCCTAACGTTGCCGTCGCCACAGCCGCAAGGGAACTTTTGGGCACGGCGGGTTTCGGGCTGATTTACCTGACGATATTCATTGCCTACGCAACCGGAATCAACGCAACGTATTTCAGCATTTTCCGTATTTCGCGCGCTTTGGCCGAAGACAAGGAACTTCCCGCTTTTTATCATCAAAAATTCTGGCGTTTCGGCACAAAAGGAAACCTTTTCACAACGGTACTCATCATTCTGGCAACCGTACTTTTTGACTTCAATGCAATAGTCAACCTCTCAAGCGGCGCTTTTCTGGTTTGTTATCTTGCCGTTTTTGCCGCTGCCTGGCTGCTGCGCAAAAGGATTGGCGCATCTTCGGCAGTCATCGGCACAGGCTTCCTGCTGATGCTGTTTATTTTTGCGGCCTTTATGTATAATATCTTCTGGTAGCCGGCTTTCGCGAATCAGTCATTTCTGGTGCGGGACTTCAGCAAAACCGCCGTTTCAAACGCCTTGTTTCCGGAATGCGCAGGGTTTGAAACATACGTGGAATGCGCATTTTCCGGCGTATGAGAAGTTGAACCGGCAGCTGCGGGAGTGGAAATATTGTCCGGGGTACGGAGCGGCGTATCGGCGGGAGTATGAGGCGCATGTGCACCGTCTGAATTCCGGAAAGAAGACGAAATGCCCGCATTGTCCCGGTCAGTACGTCCATCTGTCCGAGCCAAAGAGCCGTTTTGATTTTCCTCCCGTATTTTTTCCAAATTCCGGCGTTCCGTTTCCAAGTGTTTTTTCCGCTCTTCCAGCCGTTTCAGCTTTTCTTCTATTTCACGGCGTTTGCGGACATCTTTCTCAAAGCGGCGCTGTTCTTCCAGCTGACGACGCTCTTCAGCCAGCTTTTGCTTCTGTTCTTCCACCCAGCGCATCCGGTCTTCAAATTTTTTCCGGCGTTCCATAGCTTCTGCCTGTATGGCGGCAAGTTCCGCCGCGTCTTCGGCCTGTTCCCTGGCTGCAGCCGCTTTTTCCTTTTTCTCGTTCAGGCGTTCGTGTCTGGAAATCTTATCTGCAACATTTTCCAAAATATCGGATATTTTGCCGAAAACACGAACCATCTCATCCTGCGACAGATTGCTGTATTTCATGACCTTTTCCATGGCATTGCGTGCCAGAGGGCCGTAATTCTGCCCCAGCAAATCCAATGCCTTTTCATTTTCGCCGTTGCGCAGCAACAAACTGACTTTATCGGTTATGACACTGCCCTGTTTGATGTTTTCAATACTCATGGCTGTTCCCTCCGTTTATTCTACCTGCCGGCCTTTCCTGCTTTTTCAAGATGCTGCGCCGACCGAAGCGCCTTCTTTTCTTTCTGTTCGCGGGTCAGCTTTGCTTCTATGCACAGTTCGGCAAACTTTTGACTGGCTTCCATATCTTTGGATAGGGAGATATTTACTTTCGGACCGTAGCGGTTAAAATTGACGCCGTTTCTCTGTTCATAATCGCAGGCAGGATTATGCCGGTTATTTATGACACAGGTATGGCCGTGAATTATCCCTTGGTTGTCTTTCGGCAGGCGACGGCCGCTGAATTCATCGACACGGTTGTCGATGCTGATGGTCGTTCCCGGCGGAAGCCTGCGGATAAAGTCGTTCATTTCTTGATTTTCCGCCGTTTTGTTTTCTTTCCGCCCAACACGGGAATAGGCTTTGTTTTCTATCGATACCGTCGTAAACAGCCCGCTTTTTTCCAACGGGATATAGACGTTGCAGCCGGAGTTGCTTCGACCGGCGCCGGGTTCTTTCTGCGGCCAGTCGGGATTATTGCCGGACAGGATTTCGCCCATTCCGGCACGCCCGAAAATATTTTGGACGCCAAGCGTACACTTGCCGACGGTTTCATCTTTTATATTGCCGGCGGCACGCGCCAGTTTCCGATTGGTTTCTCCGGGAGAAAGTTCATACAGCAACGCAGGGTTGTTGTCTACAACCGCCTGAATATCGGTCTTGGTTACGCCGGTTTTCTGCATCAGCTCAGCCAAAGGCAGATTTCCCGTAACCGTCGTACCCATTGCCCGGCGACAGATTTCAGCCGCTTTTTGCTGCACATTTTCTTCCGCCCATGGTATTTCCTGCAAATTTCCGGCTATCATATTCCAATCGGCAAACGTCTGTTCCTCGGCATGAGGACGCAGAGGAGAAACAAATTGCTTTTCGGCTTCCGCACGTTTTTTCATCTCCGATATTTTCAGTTTGTTTTCCAGCCGGCGGCTGCCTTCGTTCAGGCTCTGTTCGAACGGAGAAGCGCCGAGAGAGGCATTTTGTTCCGGCAAAGGTGCGGAGCTGCCGCCAACGCCCAGCGCAACGGCACCATAGACCCACCAGCGCCCGGCCAATTTTTTTATTTTTGCCCACGCTGCCGCGGCATCCTGCTTCATGCCTTTTTTGATGTCTTCACGCGATACGGACATTGCATCCTCCCTGCTCCGTTCAGGCTATTTTATAGAAATTATTTTACCATATTTTAAGGCGGTTGTAAAGCATTTTCGGCAACGGGATATGCCTGCCTCCGTCCGAGCAAGAGGCGGGAAAAGACGACGGGAAAGAGGAAAAACTTTTGAACGAATCCTGCGGCGAAACCCGACGGTGCGGCTGGCTGCCGGAAAGTTTACCACTGTCCGTAAAACGAAGCATTTTTGTCCTGTGTATATACTGTCTTGTCCGACGGATAATTGTAATAAACATATTCGACATTTGCCAAATCCCGCCCGTAGGGATTATACGGCTGAAGCACCCTCCTGTCCAGATACTGCGGAAAAACCTGGCGCAGCGTATTATCCAAACCGCGGGAAAAATCGTTGCCGAACGACGGTGAAGTTATAACATTGGCGACCATTATGCCGTTCGGTTTCAGACGATCTTTTACCATACGGAAAAAATCCGCGGTAACAAAATTCATCGGAATGCTGCGGACAGCCGAAAAAACATCGACAACAATCAAATCATACTTTTGCTTGGTATTTAGCATAAAAAGGTATGCGTCTTCGGCTATGAACTTCTGATTTTCAGGCAGCGGGCGCTGCAAAAATTTTTGTTCGGCAATGTTTTTCAGGTCTTTGTCTATATCCAAAAAGGTATAATTATGAAAGCTATCGTCTAGGCCTACCGTAAATCCGCCGGCGCCAAGAACCAAAATGTCCCGTGGAAAGTCCTGCGGCAGTGAGGCGATAAACGTTTCGTTGATAAAACGGACGTAGTCGAACATCAGATCCTTCCGCACTGAAATTTTAGAAGAAAAAGAACCGTTTATACGCATAATTTCAGATAACGCTTTACCTTTTTCCACATCTGCCGGTTCAATTTCTATGCGCGATACGGCATCGTCCTTGACCAGCGTACTCTGCGGATTCATCAGTTTTTCGCTGTTGACGGAAAAGGCAAAGGCCAGCAGCATTATCGACAGCACGGCGGTTTCTGTCCGGCGGCGGCGGGATGACAGCAAAAAGGCTGCGACAGCAGCAAGAAAGACCAACGCAACAACGGTTGCGGAAACGCCGATTAACGGCATCAGCACCAGTGTCGTCAGCATTGAACCGAGAACGCTGCCAATGGTATCCACAGCCATAAAGCGCCCGGTATAGTCCGTATCGTAACGGTGCAGCATCCGCCCGATAACCGAGGTTATAAACCCCAGGCACACTGACGGGAAAGCGAGAAATACAGCCGAGAAAGCAAAAACAAAACCAAGTGTCGAACGCACTCCCGCGGCATACAGAAGATAAAAATAAATTTCAATCAGATAATAAGAACACGCGATGATATACCAAACGACCAATATCATGGCCAGACTTTCCATAATGCGGCGGACGGGAATGTACCGCATACGGCTGCCGCACCGGTTAGAGGAGCCGGCGAATCGCACGACAGAGCCGATGTAATAGCCCACAGACAAAAACAGCAGGATAAAAGTAATGACAACCGACGTTATCAGCGTATTGGAACCGACAAAATTTATCAGCTGGCGCAAAACGAGCAGTTCAAACGACATACTGGTATATCCCAGCAAAAAGACGACGGCTAAAAGCGTATATTTCAATCCGGCGGTCATTTTCCCTCCCCTGATACAAAAAATCTCCGCAGTTTGTCCTGCGGAGATTTCTATAGCATACGCGGCTTAATTATTTGTTAAATTCGAGACTGACGCTGTTATTTGTCAAATTCAAGCCCGTCTGTACCGACGCCGACTTTGACCGTCGAATTGTCATGGATTTCATCGGCGAGCAAAGCATAGGCCAGCTTGTTTTCCAGCTCTCTTTTGAGCAGCCGTTTCAGCGGGCGGGCACCGTAGACTTCGTCATAGCCGTTGTCCACAATCCAGGCATCGGCTTCCGGCGTCAGCTGCAGCTTAATGCCGCGGTCGGCCAGACGCTTTTCTATGTTCGCCAGCGCAATGGCGGCAATCGCCCTGATATTGTCCTTGGTCAGCCGTTTGAAGACAACAATGTCGTCAATACGATTGATGAATTCGGGACGGAACGTTTGGCGCAGAGTTTCCAACACCTTTTCCTTCTGCTCTTCCGCCGGCAGCGACGTATCGGTCAGGTATGCCGCACCGAGGTTTGAGGTCATGATGATAATCGTGTTTTTGAAATCCACGGTACGCCCCTTGCCGTCGGTCAGGCGGCCGTCATCCAACACCTGCAGCAGAATATTGAAGACATCGGGATGCGCCTTTTCCACTTCATCAAACAAAATAACCTGATACGGACGGCGGCGTACGCTCTCGGTCAGGATACCGCCCTCTTCGTAGCCGACATATCCCGGAGGTGAACCGATTAAGCGGGCGACGGAATGCTTTTCCATATACTCCGACATATCTACGCGCAGCATGGCGTTTTCGTCATTAAACAAAAACTCAGCCAAACTCTTGCTCAATTCGGTTTTGCCGACGCCGGTCGGCCCCAAAAACAGGAACGACCCAATCGGCTGGTTCGGGTTGGAAATTCCGGAACGCGAGCGGCGTACCGCATTGGCGACGGCTTCCACCGCCTCATCCTGCCCGATGACGCGTTTTTTCAGATAATTTTCCAGATGCAGCAGCTTTTCGCGTTCGGACGACAACATTTTGTCTGTCGGAATGCCTGTCCATTTGGAAACGACTTTGGCTATGTCTTCGGGCTGAACCGTCTGTTGTTCGGTCTTTTTCGTACTCTTCTCCAACTCTGCCAGTTCCGCATTCAACTTCGGGATAATGCCGTATTGAAGCTCTCCGGCGCGTTCGTACTGTCCGTTGCGCTCGGCAATCTGCGCCTCGCTTCTGGCTTTGTCCAACCGGTCTTTGATTTCGGTAATGTGCTGCAGGTTCTGTTTCTCCTGCCGCCACTTGGCGTCCAGCGTACGCGCCTGCTCTTCCAGATTGGCGAGCTCTTTTTCTACATCCGCAAGACGGGATTTGGAATTATCGTCGGTTTCCTTTTTCAATGCTTCCTTTTCTATTTTCAACTGCAAAACCTTCCGGTCAAGCGTGTCCAACTCTTCCGGCTTGGAATCGACAGCCATACGCAGCGAAGACGCCGCTTCGTCCATCAGGTCAATCGCCTTATCCGGCATATAACGGTCGGCAATGTAACGGTTGGCCAGCGTGGCGGCGGCAATCAGCGCCGCGTCGGAAATCCGCACGCCGTGATGCAGTTCAAACTTTTCCTTAATGCCGCGGAGAATGGTGATTGTTTCCTCTACATCCGGCTCGTCAACATAAACCGGCTGGAAACGACGCGCCAAGGCGGCGTCTTTTTCGACATACTTCTTATATTCGTTCAGCGTGGTGGCACCGACACAGTGCAGTTCGCCCCTTGCCAACGCCGGTTTTAAGAGGTTGGACGCGTCCATCGAACCTTCGTTGGCTCCGGCGCCGACAATCGTGTGCATTTCGTCGATAAAGAGGATTATGCTTCCGGCAGCCTCTTCTACTTCTTTTAAGACCGATTTCAGGCGTTCCTCAAACTCGCCGCGGTATTTGGCGCCGGCAATCAGCGCGCCCATATCCAGCGCAAGCAGACGCTTGTGCCGCAGGCTCTCGGGAACATCGTTGTTAATGATACGCATCGCCAGCCCCTCGACAATCGCGGTTTTGCCGACGCCCGGTTCACCAATCAGCACCGGATTGTTTTTGGTACGGCGGGACAAAACCTGTATGGTGCGGCGGATTTCCGCATCACGGCCGATAACCGGGTCAAGCTTGCCTTCTTTGGCGCGGGCGGTCAGGTCTATGGTAAATTTTTTCAGACTCTCAAACGTGTCTTCCGCAGTTTCGGAATCGGCCAAACGCCCCTTGCGGTATGCGGCGACCGCCTGATTGAGCTTTACCGGATTAACGCCGGAAGACTTCAGCAGTTCGGACGCTTTGTTGCCTGCCGACTGCGCCAGAACCTGCAACAGGCGTTCCAGCGTTACGAACTTGTCGTTGTTCTTTTCGGCAAAACTTTCGGCCTCCAGCAGCAGGCGGCTCAATTCCTGCGACAGCGAACTCTGCACGTTTTCACCGGATACGGACGGCAGCTTGTCCAGTTCCGAGGCAACGCCGGATTTCAGTACCGGCAGATTGCCGCCGCTTTCGATTATCAGGTTTTCCATAGTCGGATCATTCAAATCCAAAATCGTTCCCAGCAAGTGCAGAGGGGTTACAAACTGGTTGCCTTTTCTGACGGCAAGGTCTATCGCACCCTTAACCGCTTCCTGAGTTTTTACGGTATATTTTTCTATATTCATCCTTTTTTTCTCCTTTATTGTATTATGTAGTGCGGCGAAAAGGAGAAAATCAAGTGGGCAGCAGAAAAAAAGCAACAGAAAAGCTATTTTGGCATCTGCGCCCTTATGGCGGCGGCGCCGGCCGGAGTCAGCAAAATAACGGCATATTCGGAATCAACAAAGAGAGAACTTTCCGCCGGCCAGGCCGATGCGGCATTTTCAAGGAAGCGGCGCAGTTCAGGCGACAGGGAAAAAATCTGCGAACCGCCGTAAAACAGCGGTGATACGGCATAAAAGTTGAACATTCCGGACGGAATATGGCGGACAACAAAAGGCGCATTCAGCACATACGGTGCGGAAACGGCATATTTTTCCGCATAATAGCGCGGGCGCAACGGCAATTCTCCGGCAACAACCGGCGTCAACGGCTCCGTATGCGGACGAACGGCTTCAATTTGGGCGGACACGCGCTCGACCAGCCTTTCCTCGGCGGTTTTGCCTAACTGCCATACTTTTTGCGCATAGAAATCCTGCCTTACCGACAACAGCAGGAACAGTCCGGCCAGTACCAGCCCAACGTTGCGCTGCCAGCGGGAACCCGAAAGCAAAACCGCGGCGGCACCGGCATACAGAAAATTCAATCCATAAAAATTGACGCGCGGCATATAAGCAACTTCTTCCGGCATTGCGGCAAGGAATGCGCTCAGCACCGTAGCGGCAAGGGCGACAAGCCATAATGCTATTTGCCATAAGACCCGAACCGGGCAGCGAAGACCGATAATCCGGTTAACTTCTCCATCAACCGAATAGCAGGCTCTGTCAACCGGACACCTGTCATAGGCGCAGGCAGCGGAAACGCCGGCAGCTGTTATAACGAGCAAAAATCCGCATATTTTCAAATCAGCGGGAAAGAACGGAAGCGTCGCCCATAGCTGGTTCCAGACAAGTTCCGCCGTCGGCAGCAAACGAGAAAAGAGTTCCGGCAGTGCTGCCGTCTGTACATTGTAGTGCCCGGTATACAGAATTCCGACAGCTGCCAACAGTGCCAACAACACTTTGAACAAAATCAGAGAAAAAATAACGACTGCCAGCGGCAAAACGAGCGATGACAACCACGGCAACGGGTCAGAGGCGGATTGATGCGGCGAAGCGAAGAAGGACTGGCGCGGAGATAAACCTGAGGCAGATTGATGCTGTGATGAACCGGGGGCGGACTGTTGCTGCGGCAAATTTGCGGCAGGCTGGGAGGACAACGGCGGCAAAAGCTCCCTTTTCTGCCCCGAAAGCCGTAAAATACCGCGGAAAGCCAGACAGACAAACATCATTTCCACCGCACTGGGATAAATGCCGAGTGCCAGCAAAAAGCAGACAATGGCAACGGTTTTGGCGGCATATCCCGGCCTTTCCGCCAGCATAAGCCCGCCGACGACAAGCGGCACCGCCGCAAAGTTGCCAAGAATGTTTATCGGAAAATACAGCCAACCGAGAATAAACGGAGCCAGCGCCGGAAGCAGTGCCGCCGCCAGCCGCGCAGAAGTAACGGTAAGACGCCAGTATGCGGGAAGCAGCGCCGTACCGGCCGCCAGCAGGGCAAACGCCAACCAAGTGTTAAGCAACGGAAATACCTGACCGCCAAACAATGCCGAATTAAGAATAAACTTGCCGTAGCGCCCCTCAAACAGTCCGGTATCCCAGCGCAAGACCTGCGTTGTACCTTTAACCCAGTCCCAATCGTGGTTGCCGATAAAGAATGTAACCTGATAATACAAAAACACCAGATTCAATGCGGCAAATACGAGCCAAAACAGCTTTATGCCGCGGAACGTTTTATCAGGCGCCGCAATGTTCTCACCCTCTGCCATTCATCCTCCGGTAATATACATAAAACGTTTCATCTTCCGATTTATCCTGCAATGCAAAAAAGTGCCGCGACGGAAAAACTTTCAGCTGAAAGCCGCCCCGGCGCCGGATTTTTTCCAGCTTTTCCCGATAAGCCGCATAAAATTCGCCATTAACGACAAAAGCGCGGCGGCGCAACAGTTCGTTTTCCGTTATCCTGCGGGAGTAGCCGTCTTTCCGCCAGTTCCAAGCCCCATAGCCTGCTTGATTGTAATACGGATGCAGAGCCACAGTGTTAAACGTCAGTAAAAACATATCCTGCGGGGCAATGTTTTGCTCCTGCATAAAAGCATATACGGCAGGAGCGGCAGAATAAGCCCCGTTACGGTCGCGGATGAACGCGGCAGCGCTCCAAACCAGCTGGACGGCAAAAAATACGGCAATACCAGCTTTTATGCAGCGGGAATATTTTTGGGGCTCGGCATTCTGCCAGAAGACGAATAAAACTGCAAAAATAAGTATGCCGGCATGCCAAGGCTTAAACGGAACGATACACATAAACGATATACAAGGAAACAGCATTGCCCAGAAATAACGTCGGAAATGCAGAGCCAGACAGACGCAGGCTGCGAGAAAATACATAATGCCTATGTACAAAACAACGAGATTTTCCGGATGCGGAGATGCCGAAACAACTATTCCCGTCGTTAACAGACGAAAAACGTTGCGTAAAATAAATAACGGCTGGACGGCAAAATTACGGACATACTGGTTTGACGGTTCCGGCCACAGCATCCAGACACTGAAAACGGCAAAAACGGCAAAAACGGCGAACTCTGCCCGAAAACGGCAGCCGGCAGCCGGAAACGCATCATCGGATACGGCACGGCGTCCCGCACATTCCTCCCACAGCCACAACACTGCCAGAGAGCAAGACAAAACCAATGCATGAGCAGACACTGAACCGAGAAAGATTAAGGCCAGCAGGCACCGCCAGGGATGAAACTGCCGGTTTTTCCACGCCAGCGCCGCGGCGACAATCCCCAAAAACAGCAGGCTGTAACTGCGGGCAACAACATTATATTGATAAAAAACATAGTACGTCAGAGGAAACAAGTAACGAACCGCTGCAGAAAACGGCGCTTTGCAGACAAACAAAACAACAGCGGCAAACTCAGGCAGTACAGAAGCAAGAAACAGCAGAGAATACGGAAGTCCGACAAACAGCAGCAATTTCAGCCAAAGGTGCCATAAAACAGGCGTTCCTTCTGTCCGCGCAGTTGTTGACAACAACTCGGCTATTCCTGTATCGCGCGCAATTAAAAACGACTGAGCCTCATCGGCAAACGGTTCGTGGCTAAGCCCCAGGCTGACCGTAAGCGCCAGCCAAACCAACAGATATAGCGGTATCAATATTTTTTCAAACGATTTTGTCTGCATCTGCGGCGCCTTTGCTGTTTCACCCGGTTTTGAAGCAACCATACGCAGTCAGGATAATTTTTCCGCTCCGGTTTGTAAAGTGTTTTTGCGGATTAATACACGGCAGGCCGAACGTTTTCGCATAATCTGCCGGGCAAAGCAAACGCACCGAATGATGTCCTGCAAACAGCAGAAAACCATGCACAAAACGCTTTCCCTGTCCGGGAAAGCGTTTTTTAAGATTTCCTTCTACATCAGCAGATACCCTCCGGTACCGGGCTTAATGCCAATGCGAATGTCATAGTAGTTGTCCACAGACACTACAAGGATTTTTACTGCTTCTTTTTCGACCCATAATATCACTACCGCAATCATTATAAGCAGAAACACAAAGGCCGCAGAAACGGCATCTTCCCCACCTAAAACGGCAACAATCCCGTCTGCATACACTTTTAAGACCAGTCCGGCCGCTGACCAGACGAAAAAGAAAAATGCCAGCACCCGGAACGTCCCCGTAATTTTACGGTTCAGCCATAAACGCGCTGTTTTTCCCGACAGGCACCAAAAAACAATCCCTACGCCAAATATTATACTTGACGCTACAAAAAAGGCGATACTTTTCGTCTCTGCCAGCTTAAAAAACATCTCCGCCATACCCAGCAGAAATACGGCAAATATGGACAAACGGCAAGCCAAGCGTTTCAGATAATCGCCTTTTATCAGCTCTTCATGCAATATTTTGGGAAAACTGCCGTAATACTCGTCTTTTCGGCCGAAAATGCCGAAAATCCGATATAACTTTTCCCGCAGAGGAATTTCTTTCTCAGAATCGGCAACACTCATACGAGCATGCATAATTTCTGCTTCTCTAGCAAATTCGCCGTTTTGATACTGCTTCAGAATAGCTTTTATTCTGGCCTGCATAATCTCTTTTTCAAGTTCTTTAATTGTTTTCATAATTTTATAGTTTACATAATTATTTTCTCTATGGACAAAACGTATCATTTTTTCAGAGAGTTGTCAACAAATTATTATGTTCGCACAATCAGCCTCTTGATATAAAAGCCTACGTCCTGTTTTTGAAGGAGATATTTTATCGTCGGGATTTTGACTGCATAAACTTTACAATTTTATTCTGCAGCCAATTTCTTTAGTTCACGGCTGATTTCCGACAGTTCGGCGGCGGCAGCGCGCACAACCTCCTGTACGGCCTCTGCTGCCGAAGACTGCTCCGCGGCAGGCTCGTCATCTTCAAAGAAGTCTTTTTGAATTTCGGTACCGAGAATATCTTTCAGGCTGCGGTTTTTAAACAGTTTCTGCACGCCTTCAATCGTATAGCGCCGTTCATACAGGAGTTCTTTTATAAGAGCCAGAAGTTCAACATCGTCCGGGCGGTAATAACGGCGGGAGCTTTTGGTTTTCATTGGCTTTATCTGGCTGAACTTAGTTTCCCAAAAGCGGAGAACATGCGGTGCGATACCCAAATCTTCCGTTACTTCCGCAATACTGCGAAATGCCGATTTTGACTTATTGATTCCCATTTTCACCCCTTCCGTTAACAAAAGTTCCCGTTAAAAACGGGACGGCAACATTGACATTTCAGTTGAACCGTCCCGGTTAAGTATCTCTAATACGCCGAATTTTCGACCTTGCAACCCGTTTTATGGCAATGCAGCCTTTTATCGACCGGGTTACATTTTATCGACGCCGAATTTATCAGCAATGCGGCATCTTATTTGTTTACAGCCATCTTCAAATTCTGCGACGGACGGAAAGATATAACCGTACGCGGCGTAATTTCCGCTTCTACGCCGGTTTTCGGATTGCGGCCGATGCGGGCATTTTTACGTTTCAGCAAAAATGAGCCGAATGACGAGATTTTGACATCGCGGCCGGCAATCAGCTCGCCTTTTATCTCATCAATGACCATATCCAAGATATCTCCGGCATCTTTGCGGGACAAACCAATTTCTGTACAAATCGTTTCTGCGATATCGGCACGAGTTACAGTTGTCATTTTTCACCTTTCCTAAAAATAAATAATTATCGTTCTGTTTATGTTTAGAGCATAATCCCCGCAAAAGTACAATTCAATACTTCCGTGAAATTATACAGATTAATTTTTCAGATTATTATCAAAACCTTACCAAAAGTCCGCCCCAGGTAAAACCGGCACCCATAGCCGGAATCAGTACCAAATCGCCTTTTTTAATCCTGCCGTTTTCCACAGACTCGGACAATGCCAAAGGAATCGATGCCGCCGAGGTGTTGCCGTGATGGTCTACGGTAACAATCACTTTTTCGGTCGGAATGTCAAGTTTCTGCCCGACGCTGGATATAATGCGGATATTCGCCTGATGCGGCAGCAGCCAGTCCACCTTGTCGGCAGAAACGCCTGCCTGCTCCAAAACATTATTGCAGGCTTCGCACATAGCGCCGACGGCAAACTTAAATACCTCTTTGCCGTTCATACGGATATATCCCGGAGTCTGGGTCGCGGAAATGCCGCCCGTCGTATATAAATTTTCGTACTGTGTACCGTCCGCATATACTTTGGTCGCCAAAACGCCCGTATCGTCCGCCGTCCCCTCGCCTTCAGCCGCGCGCACGATTACCGCACCGGCGCCGTCGCCAAACAAAACGCAGGTATTGCGGTCTGTCCAGTCGGTTACTTTGGAGAGGCTCTCTACGCCAATAACGGCAGCTGTTTTTACCTGCCCGAGGCGAATCATATTATCGACCATTGTCATTGCATATACAAAACCGGAACAAGCAGCGCCGATATCAAAAGCAGGCGTACCAACTTTTACGCCGAGACGGCCGGCAATGCGAGCCGCTACCGACGGCGTCGTGTTATCCGGTGTCAATGTCGCGACAACAACCAAATCCAAATCCGCAGCGGTTACGCCGGCATTTTGCATTGCCATTTCAACCGCGTGCATTGCCATATCCGAAGTCAGTTCGCCTTCGGCAACGACATGACGCGAGCGAATCCCGGTACGGGTGCTTATCCATTCGTCATTGGTATCTACCATTTTTGACAAATCGTCATTAGTCAGCACTTTGGCCGGCAGATAATGCCCGCAGCCAATAATCTCGGTTCTAGTACACTTCATAGCAAGCTTCCTGTGAAAGTTCATCTAAATCAATATTTTCCAATTCGCGGCGGATAGAGCCGACAAAATCTTTACGGACGAGGCGGGCGGCATTTTCTACCGCTATGGAAAAACCGAACGCATCGGTTCCGCCATGGCTCTTGACCGACAGGCCGTTTAAGCCGACAAACATAGCCCCGTTATAAAGCCGGGGATCCATGGTCTTTTTCATTTTCCGCATAGCCCCGAACATAAACGGCAGTCCGAGTTTGGCAAAAAAAGACTGCTTTACCGATTTTTTGAGGAGATGCATAATCAAATGGCAGGTTCCTTCAACCGATTTCAGCGCGATATTGCCAGAAAAGCCGTCGGCAACAACAACGTCCGCCTTGTCATTCGGAATTTCGTGCGGTTCGATATAACCGATAAAATTCAAGTTAAGGTGCGTATTTTTGATGATATGGGCGGCAACGTGGATTTCCCCCTTGCCCTTCATTTCTTCAGCACCGATATTCATCAGCGCGACTCTGGGGTGTTCTATTCCCAGAGCATATTTGGCAAAAATGTTGCCCATAATCGCGAACTCGGCAAGATTGATGCCGTCGCAATCGGTATTGGCCCCCAAATCCAGCATAACATAACGCCCGTTGACATGCGGCATAATGCTGACAATAGCGGGACGATGTATTTTCTGTATCGTTTTGAGCAACAATTTGGAAATAGCCATCAACGCTCCCGTATTGCCGGCAGAAACCACAGCCATCGCCTGACCGTTTTTTACGGCTTCGACAGCTTTGTACATACTGGTTTCGCGGTTACGGATAACGTGTGACGGCTTATCTTCGTTATGAACAAATTCTTCTGTATGAAAAATCTGACAAACCTCTTTCAATGCCGGAAATTTTACAATTTCCGCCGTTACTTTCGGCTCGTCCCCATACACCAGAAAGCGGATATCCGGATTTCTTTTGTGTGCCAGAGCCAAACCTTCTATTACTACTTTGGGGGAATTATCCCCCCCCATAGCATCTATTGATATGACCAGATTACTCTCAGACAAAACCTGCTCCATAAAAATAAATAAAATTAATCAGCCAGTTAATTACTCTTCTTCTTTTTTCTGAGCAATAACTTCTTTACCGTCATACTGTCCGCATTTCGGGCATACGTTATGAGGTCTCTTCAATTCGCCGCAGTTCGGGCATTCATGATACGCATTAGGCGTCAAAGCATCATGAGAACGACGCATATTGCGGCGGGATTGCGATGTTTTTTTCTTTGGTGTAGCCATTTCTTTAAACTCTTTTAATTAAAATTATTTGACACGAAATAACTCCTGCGAACCCGTTCCCGGATTAACACAAGGGTTGCTGGATTAGCTTTTATATAAAAAAAATGTATTTGGCAAGAGTTTTTTTTATATATTTTCCGCTTTTTGCGGGAAAGGCATAGAAATACGAGGTTTTGCAGCAGCCCTCCTCTTGATAACAGGACACCTCCTCAGTTTTATCGACCGCCCAAAGTGCCGCCCGGCTATTTTTTTAATTTGGAAAGAATTGCAAAAGGGTTCTCGCGCAGCGGCGCATCGTCTTCTATCAGCGGGGAAAATTCTTCGCCGTCCTGCCGAGGATGGTCTTCCATCACCAGAGCCAGCTGCTCAATCGCAATATCGCCCAAATCTATCCGGCCGCCGATAACGATATCGGGGATGTCTGCCTCTATATCTTCGTCCAGTTCGCGAATCTGTTCATAAGTCGCATTGGTATCAAACGTCAGGGCAAAATCAGTTTTATAAGCCCGGTCAAACGGTTCCAGCGAAATAACGCTTATCAGCCCCAAACCGGCACGCACCTGCCCGCTTACATCCAGAATGCCGCGTTTTTTCTGAAACTTCAGTTTTATATCCGCTTCAAAATAATTCACAGCCGGAACCTGAAGAATTTCCTTCAGCGTTTCAAGCTGAGCCTTGTCTGCCCTTAGCATGTAGCTTTGTTCCCCCTGGTTAAGCTCATCAATTTGCAGCGGATACGAAAAATCTTTTTGCATTCCTTTTTTCCTTGTGTTATAGGCTTATATAGTTCAATATATAATTGTAAGGATATCGCAATGTCAATAAACAAAGTATTTTTTTCAACGGCAGCGGCTTTGATGATGCTGGGCGCCTGCTCCAATGAATATTTTATTCAGACGGAAGGAAATATGCCGACGAAGGACGATATTATGCAGGTCAAGCGCGGTATGCCGCAAAGCGAAGTCAGAAAAATTATGGGGTCGCCGAGCGTGATTTCAAGCCTTGACCACCGTACTTGGATTTATATGAACTCAACCATGGAACGCATGGCCTTTTTTGAACCGGAAGAACTGGATCGCAATGTCGTCGCCATTGAATTCAATCACGACGGCAAGGTGGAGAAAGTCGTACAGCTGACGAAAGAAAACGGGCGAAATATCGCTATTTCCAAAGACGAAACACCGGTTATGGGCAGCGAAGAAACCTTTATGGAAAAATACTTCGGCGGCGTCGGATATATGCCGATTCAGCCGACCAAAGAGAACAACGGACTGTAAATTTATTTTTCATTGCCCCGGAAAAAGTATTGACTTAGTGTCAGAGGGGATTTATTATTTGTTGACAATGGGGTTTCCCATTCGATTAAGCTCCTGCGGGAGCTTTTTTTGTTTTAACGTTTGAGCCGTGCTTTTGCGCGGCTTTTTTATTTAACCACAAGCCGTACATCTGTGCGGCTGTTTTTTATGACAGGAGATACGCATGAGTTTGACCGAACCTGATTTTGACGTATGGGCAGACGCCATAGAAAACTTCAAATCTGACAAGCATGAACGCATACAGGCGCTGATTAACAAATACGGATGGCCTTTAAACGGAGACGATATGGATTTTAAAGACTCGATAGAATACGACTTTATCAAGCCCTATCTTAACGAAGCCAAAGGGACCTACCGGATTGCCGAAAACGCCCTGTCGGCGACGCGAAGCGACGGCAGGCATACCGCAACCGGCGACACATCCGGCGAGCGGCTGCTGCGGGAAGCGGCGGAGAGGTTGAAAGACCCTGATTTTGAAGGACTTGTTCCGCATATTTATCTGGATACCAAAGGGAAAATTACAACCGGCGTCGGGGCTTTGGTTGATGACGAAACGACTTTTAAAGCGGTAGACTGGCTGGTTGACAACAAACGCCCGGCAACCGACGCAGAAAAACAAGCGGCTTATAATCGTTTTCAAGACCTGAAACGGCAAAAAAAATTCGGGCAAGATTATGGCGCCGGTTATTATAAAGACAAAAGCAGACTGCATGTATCCGAAGCATACGCGCTTCAACGAATGAACGATCATTTGCAAAATGATTTAAAAAAATTGCGCGAAGGAATAGACGGGTTTGACAGCCTTCCTTATCCGCTTAAAGAAGTGCTGTTAGACATTCGCTATAATACCGGCGCAGTTTCCCAGACAAAATGGCCTAACTTGAGAAACGGGATACGTGAGAAAAATCTGACTAAAATTTATCATAACGTAAACCGGTTAAAAATACAGGAAAAACGCAACCAATGGGCCAAAGAACGCATCAAAGCTATTCCGGCCGAAAACGGCTGGCACTGGTAACGTTTTACCGTTTTATCCGCGCTCCGTTTTTCGGAGTGCGGATATGATAACCGCGTTTGGAGGCAAACTCCGGGTTTGTTTCATCTTCGTAATATGAGTAAATGATTATACGGGTTCTACCTTTATATATTTGCTCCTCTGGCGGGCGGATTTTCATAACATAAGTATTGTGTTCTTCTGTTCTTATACCATAGACATCTTCCGGACTTTGCATTTCCAGCTGTTCTTTGTTCAACTGATGCGTGCAGCGCAACACCACCTCATCGGGCTCATTCT
>ULQG01009234.1_pt1 | contig 71096 bp, 54 predicted proteins | sample 1954251 | NCBI WGS metagenome assembly ULQG01 (sample SAMEA4835649, study PRJEB28245) | human gut metagenome | biome: gut microbiome; material: fecal sample | place: Denmark | collected 2008 | reverse complement strand
ATAATAAGTATATTATATATAATATTTTATCCTGACTAAATATGTTTTGTTTGCAGGGTTTACCTCACAAACATATAAAAAACAGGAATGTTCTCATACAAACTCAATATTACTCCCAAAAACTGAGATTTAACACTTTCAGTATATTTGAATCTCTTTACACAACCGGACCTAAAACGGCTTAAATAAGGAGCAAACTTACCGGATTTGTTGATATAACTGAGATCAAAAAGCAATAGCAAGACGACTACCCAACTGAGATTTGGCCAAGTTCTGTTTAATTTCACAAAAAAATAGCGCATCTCGAACGAACGAAGTACGCTTTAATATTTAGCTATAGAATTTCCGTCACTCTGAAAGATATGCAAAATATTTATATACCAAATCATCAATAGATATTTCATTTTGCTTGAATCTTATTTTATCTAATGGAGTAATTCTTTCTTCTAAATTTTTCCGTCCTTTATAAACTGTCAGAATATAATCTTTTCCATCACGATTAGTAAGCGTAGAATCGCTAAAATCGCGCATTTGGGAATCAGACTTCACATAATTCAATATGTATGATACATCCCTGACACGTCCTTACACAGGAGCAAGGATGCCTTTCGCCACTAAATCTTTCACATCTCTGTTGGCGGTATCTAAAATCATCCGTATAGTAATCCATATCGGGAATTCTCATCATCTCAAAATCCGAATGTCCGGCAGAGTTATTCTGTTCGATAGTAAACGTATAACTGCTACTCAGATAACGGGAAACAAGTGCATAAAAAGAATAACGAATAAAGTTCTCATTTATTTATAGGATATATAGCCAATATGCAGATGATATACAATCTGCGTATTGGCATTAATTAAATACTTTAACTACATATTTGAGTTTGCAAGCATACTCATTGGTTTTATTTGCGATGCATGATTAGACCAACTAGGAGCTGCTTTATATGCCTCAACTGACTCATCCGGAACGTACATCTCACTAAATGGACCATATCCTATATATCCTGTTCCTGTTATTACAGGAGGGATTATTGCTTTGCAAATAAAAGTGGGATACCACCCATTCCCATGTAAGAAACTATCACCAATTTCAGTAATAGTTGAGGGAAAGATTATTGTATCTGCTTTAATCGTCCAACTAATAAACCCTTGAGGTATACTAGTCCTACCTTCTTCCACTTCAATATAAGTCAACTCGCTACAGTTACTAAAATGTCCAGTGCTAATAAACACCCAACTTGCAGGAATATATAACTCACCTTGTATTCCAGTATCCGCAAAACATCTATAATTTAAAGTGGAATTATTAGGCAAATTTATTTTATTTAATGTTCTTAGTCCAGAAAAAGCAGCTTCTCCAATGGTAATTTCTTCAACATGTGATAGGTTTAAACTTGTAATAATAGTATTTTGAAATGAACTATTATTTATATTCCTTGTTTTTCTACTAAATTCCACCGATTTTAATGAGATACAACCTCTAAATGCTTCATAGGGAACAGTCTCTAAACTAGTGATATCAACAGATTCAATTCCCTGACAACCGTAAAATCCTCCACTTCCCATACTTGTTATCCGACTTAAATCAAGATGCCCAGATAATGAAATACATTTTCTAAAAGTATTACTACCTAATGAGGTAACATATTTGGTAAGTGGTAATTCTGTCAATGAACTACAGTTTTCAAAACTATTCTTCTTTATTTCTGTAATCTTTGAATTTATAGGATAATGACAATATTCTAAAGAAGTACAATCATTAAACAAATAGTCTCCAATTTTTACAATTGAATCAGGAAGCTCTATCTTTCTTAAACTTGGGCAATTACTAAATACAGTACCTCCTAATTCTATTAAATCAATACCTTCTTCAAATAAAACTTCTGTTAAGTTTAAACACTGATCAAACACTGAATTTTTAATTGCTGTTAAGCTTTTGGGTATTTTTATTCTCAAAAGTCCTGTATTTCGTAAACTTTGTATTGATAACATTTGTATATTAGGAGGTAGAATAATAGAAACTAATTTCGTACAATTGAAGAAAGAATATGGATATAGTTCAGAAATTGATGTAAAATACTGTAATTCATCGAAACTAGTTATTTCTTCATTATCTCTAAATATTTTATCAGAAATAACTTTAATGCTTTGAATCTGTTGTTTTGTAATACCAACACCATCTCCATACAAATCAATAAAATAATTGCCTATTACCGCATCCTTGAATCTCACATAAAAATCACCATTGATATTCAGAGTCAGCTTCTTAAACGCATTTCTCAAAATCTCTATCGAATCCTCATACGCATTAGTATTAATCGTAATTGTTCCATCCAACACCGGGTATTCATCTTCTCCGGCTAATCCTTCAGAGCTTAATCCCTCATACGTACCGTTCGAGAGTGTTGCTAACTTATCCAACATATCTGAATCATCATATGTTTCATCAAATCCTACAGCACGGATACGTTTCAGTTTATGATCGCCACCTTGCCCAGTTTGTGCATCCATTATACTGACCAGCAATTGCATCGGCTTTACTTTCGGACATCCGGTTATAAAGAAGTCAGTAATGATCTCTTCACATAAATCGATTCCCACCCCTTCATTTGTCATTAACGGATAGTTTGCTAAAGACAAATATTGGTTGTAAGCACTAAACTCTACAGACCGGAGTCCTCCACCCTTTGGAAGAATGATTTGTACAAGAGAAGTTCCATCAGCGTACACTTCCTGTAGATGAGTACACCCGGCAAGATTCAATGTACCTGACAACGTGGAAATATTAGATAGCAATAGTCGTTGCAGAGATATACAATTAGATAATGTCAATGAAGAAATAGATATGACTATAGCCTCTGTTTTGCTTCCTAAACGAATATCACGAAGCATACGTCCCTGAATAATCATGGAACCTTGCACATTCTTATTATACCAGTCACCTATATCCTGCAAGTAGGAAGCACCCTGTATTGCATTTTGCTGATCACCGGAACCGGATAATTCAATCTCCATTACACACACATCCCCAGCTTTCGTTCGTGCACCCCGAATTATACTTGTACCGTTAGCAATAGCCGGATACATATCCATAGCCGGAGTCAGTTCATATTTGATCGTATTACCAGCAGCACGCACAGTGATAGTATCGGAACCATTAGCAGAGAACAAGCCAAAATTATACTTCGACATCATATAAAGGATGCGTTTGGTCACCCACCGTTGTTCCGCAGCATAATGATCACCCAATGACTGTGTAATCGGGTCTGTATCATTCGAATAAGTTCCGGCATTATAAGCCAGTTTACCATTTTCATATGCTATCCTTGCATCAGCGTTAAAAGCATTAGAAGGGAAATATTCCTGAGCCTCATTAAAAAAATATTTTTTATAGAATGCATAAAGTTTCTCAAGATCATTACCACTTTTTAATCCGCTCAATGCCTGCATAGAAGTCATCATCAGGCGCATATTAGTAGTCTTCTCTTCAGCAAAGGCAAGTTCCATCAAATTAAAGAAATTATTAGACTCACCATTCCATACAGATGCCCCAGTTTCATCTACATCATGCGTTTCCACACTATACGATTTCTCCGGCAAACCACGATTAGTCGTATCAAACCGGGTATCAGCATCATCGATACGCCATCTCCATTTAGAATTCTCCATACCGAAAGAGTATGGATATGTATTTTTTGCCCGTTCGTCTGTACCAGCATTAAACTCCACATTATTCATAAATGTCAACGTGTCTTGTATATGCCAAAAGTCCGGTGCTTCCCGGCGAAACTTCGAGATACGAGCATTGATAAAGAGAGTATTCAGTTCATCATTATTTTTTCCTGTTAAGTCCTTACTTAGCAATCCATAGCCTTTATCCACAAGCTGAGAGTTAAGATTTATCTGCCCTTCACCTATATCAGACGGAATGAACCTACCTTCTGCCGACTCGAAATAATAAACATTATATTGGTTCACATCACCGCCTTTCGCAATCCAAAATTCATAAGGCTGATTTTTATAGTCTGCAAGCTGAGCGTTCAACTCATCCAACGTACCGTTGAAAGGCAAAAGCCGTGGTGAGCACTGATAGACGATGTTATATGCCGGAATAAACTTCGATATATTTTCCAATTCACCGGCACCGAAATCCCATGAATTGGCTCCATTATACTGAAAAGCCTCCTCATCTTCATTATAGGCAATATATGATTTATTCGGATTCCAGGGAACACGGAACAAAGTACATAATGGCGAATTATCCGCCCCTTCAATAGATATCATGTCCGGAAATAAGTCCGTATCATACCCAAAAGTATATTTATCTCCTTTATCCGGTCCGAAAGTATATAATCCTTTGAAAGTATATACCGATTCTCCGTCATCATTCAACGATTTTTCAAAACAGACAAATGGCATCTGATAAACAGCGACACGAGCATTCTTATACATTTCCGTCTGCATAGCTTCATTTAACAACCCCATTTCACGATATAAATCTTCGTAAGAGTTGACCGAACCTATTTTATGAGATTGCATTGAGGACGCATAATTCTTTTTCGCCGTAAACTTCTGTCCAGCCGGAATCCAAGGTACCATTTGCCATTTCTTACTTCCGGTTGTCCCGTCTGCAAAAGTAATCACAGAGTTGTTTTTATCCAGTTGGTAACGGGTATTCCACAAATAATATTTCATGGAAGATGTTCCTTGTCCTTTAGCTGCTACATTAGTAATAGAAACATTCCATTCCGGATGATCATAAAAAAGAATTTCCAGTGTTCCGACCCGCTGCGCCTGATCGAGCATATACGGGATCGTATTATCAAATACCAGACAATTGAACTGATCTCTTGTGTTATCAAAGTCTATCTCCGAACCATTGGGATCCAAAATATCATTAAAAGCTTTCACTCTTGCCTTTTCTTCCGTATCAGACAGCCAATTGATATAATTCGTCAGTACTCCCTGTGAAGTTAATCCTGATGCATACTCGCGTATACCATAAACATCCACATCGGCATAATCCGACCCAATAACAATAGCTCCCGATTGAGCGAAATAATCATTATCTTCATAAGTAAACTCCCTGTTTTTACGTCCGTTGATATACAGTATACACAGATTAAATCCCGGGTTACCGTAAGCCGTCGGCAAAACAGTCAGCGTCAGCCTTGTACGTTTTCCTTCAAAGGTATGCAAACTTTGCACACTGTCATCTTTCAAAGACTGTGTATGCATGATGATGTCATCCGCATAAAGATTCAATCCTATAAAAGAATTTCCCGATGGAGATGATATCGTCATCACTGGTTCCGAATAGTTTGTCACATTATCCACTCTATAATCAATTTCAATGGTGATTCCTCGACGGGCACACTCTGTACTGAATGGATGACGGTCTATAGTCAACAGAGACCCCGCCATCAGACGAAGAACTTTTTCTCCATTCGTATTCGTAGTCCAACAATCATTTCCCCAGTTTACTCCTTCCCATAGTGCTTTCACCTCAGAGCCATCAATCTCATTCACTATCGCCTGTCGGTTTGCCTGACTATTACTACGAGTTTTAGGGTTCAGATAAAACACAGCTCCCGGTACAGCAGAATAGCCGGAAGAATTATCCACAGTAAAAATAATAGGTGCAGTGAGGTCATCATCTCCATCCTTCACCAAAGCTACAATGTCAAATCCGGAGTTATCCATTGTCTCTATTTCAAGGGAAAGAGAAAAAATATGCTTTGCCGAACAAGTGATGCTGTCCTCATTAGACACATATACATCCGTTGTATCCTTGCGAACAAAAAATTGTGCTGACGTAGTTACATTGTCCCCATCATACATGGTATATTCAAACAACGTATTTTCAGCCCAGTTCATTCCTTTGTTAAGAACGTTATTGATTGCAATCAACTTAGTTTGGTCACCGGTCATTGCACAGATCACATTAAAGGAAACTGTTCTTGTTTTAATACTTCCATCCGAATTGGCAACATAAGCAGAAATATTGAATACTCCTGTCTTTCCAGGATGCGGAATAGAGTAGTTGTACGAGGTTTCAATATACACTCCCATCCCTACAGACACTTCATACAATTCGTTATAATCTGTTCCAGTGACAGTTACGAATAAAGTTTTCGATACATTTCCACCTATATTCAGATTGAAAAGAATATCTCCACTATAGGCAGTCCACCATTTAAAATTATCGGCATTAATCGAAAGAGTAGTCAGTTGTACTGTATATACAAATGCAGGAGTCGTCGTTTCCGTAATCTCACCAGTGATTTTAATCATTACATTATTGGCACCGGAAGTCAGAAACTCGGCTACATCCACATTAAGAGAAGTAGCAGAATTCACGTACATCATCTTCACTACCACATATTCTGTATTGTTGGAGTTACGTACTGAGATCTGACAAAGTCCACGCTCTCCTGTATTTTCATACGGGTCTTTCGAACTATATCGTTCCTGGCTTATGAAAGTGAATTTCAAATAACACGGTTCTCCTTTACTGGCTGATATATTTTTATTATCAAGATCATTCACAATACGTACATTGCGCTGCAATCCGATCTCCGTATTTCCCATTTCCTTCACATTCCATTTACTTCCATCCCATATATAGAAAAGGTCATCATCGAGCACATAACACAAAGTAGGCACTTCAAGCCTCTCCAATGGGATGTCATCTCTTTCTGCAATAGTGCGTACGCACTTGATTCCACCTTTTCCATATTTACTATAATGGGTAGGATATCTATCTTCATCAGTTCCCGGAACAACAGGAGCATATACATTCGTTCCTTTTAAATCTTCACTCATTATCTTCTGTTTTTTTAGTTTTCATATTCCATTCTTTCATATTTTCAATTTATGGACCATACGTCCTGCTATAATGAAAATAAATATGATAATAACCAGCATGGCAGCACCTCCAAAATCCAGTTTAAACTGCTGCCATGTGGAAAGCTGTTTTTCCACCGGGAAAGGAATCGGTATAGAATCAGTCTTTATCAAAGTATCCGTCCTATTCACATATTGATACTTATACAGATACTTACATTTATACTGATATATCGTATCTCCCTTTACCGCTATATATACACTATCATGCTGATATATGCTATCATGCCTTATGCTATCACGAGTCCGATACTCCGTTTTCACGGTTTCAACCGGAACATATTGAGTTCGGCAGGAACTAAGTCCTCCTCCCAATATCAGAAGGAAGATTATCACATCTACCAAGCATCTCATGATGCGGTATCTTTCAAATAGTCAGTAATTCCATCAATATGCGTTTGCACTACCAGTTGTTTTCCTTCAGCAGACAAAAGAAATTCTACATCTTTTTTGTTATCCTGAAAGAAATTCTCTGTTAATACAGCCGGACAGATCGTATCACGGCATATAGCAAGATTCTGTATCCAAAACAATTGTTCTTGCACTGGTTGACGCACAAAAGCTGATTTAGCTTTAGCTGATTTAGCTTTAGCTGATTTAGCTTTAGCTGATTCAGCCAGGCACATTGCCAGACGCTTACTATTAACAGAAGCATTATTTGATACAAATACACTCCATCCACGTGCAGTCAGCCAATCCGTACCATAACCTGCCGCATTACAATGAATAGAAATTAATATAGCATTACCTTCAGTTTCCCGGTAAATGTTATTTGCCCGCCTACATCGTACGGAAAGAGGAATATCTATATTCTCTTTCACTATGCGCTCCGCATTAAAACCTTTTTCACGTAATCCGGTTACTATCCTATCTGCGATTTCTCGGGTATATATCCATTCTTTCAACCTTCCATCCGGCGAACATTTACCCGGTGTATTTTCACCATGTCCGTTATCTATCAGTATTTTCATGTTTCAATGTTCTTTTAAATTAATAATCACTTGGAGGCTGTCTTCTGTCACATCTATGAACATCACATCGTTTCGCTTCAGCCTCCTTTAATTTCAATTCAATTCCGTGCCGTTTATGAATTTCATCTAAATGGGCAGCTTGTTCCTGACGAAGTTCTACATAAATTGTATCAATCTTTGCATCCCTTTGGGCAATACGTTCCTCAAGCCAGGCAATTTGTTTACGCTCATTTTCGCTTTCCATAGCATCTGCAGAAGCATCTTCCTTGCGTGCGTTTGTCTTCCGGTTTACGTAGAAATTTACGATCCATTTTATCGCTTCCAAGCCACCGAGTGCACCTATTATCGCTAACCAATCGTTTAGTTCCATGCCATTCTTTACTACCCTTTTGTTTGCATTTGATTTGCGTTAACAGGTACCAAATCATACTTTAAGAAATCAGCCGCATTAGGGTGATAGTATAGCTGATAAGCATTAGAGTTTTTAATTAACCAAGTACCGACATACCATGCAGCCTGAATACCAGTAGGGATGAATATTAACTCAACCGGATAATATTGTGGTACTGTTACTGTATCGACATTCTTTACTACAGAACTATCAGGCCAGACGCCTCTCCAGTTGGTGGAGTAGAAATACTTAAACTGGCCCTTGGAAGTCCCACTCCGGGTATCATGTATGCCTATACTCAATATCTGCGATGACATATTTATAATCGTAATATCTATCGCCTGATTTAGTTTTAAGTCCAATTTACCTCCAAATCTTTTTATAGGTACATTAAGGTAAGTATATCCACCGATAGCAGATGAAAGGGTTGATATTACATACTGAGAAGTGACAGCCAGATATGGAGGTAACGATTCGCCCGAAAAATGAGATGCTCCGGAAGCTATTGAGTTATTAATACTTACACTATTTAATTCAATTGTTCCATCAGAATCAAATACAATCTTACCACCTCCAAGAAATCCACTTCCTTTATTAAAATCAAACAAGATATTGGGTGTAAAAGGCGCATTAGACTCTCCTATAGTTGATGGATCAAATAATTGAAATTGGTCGCTAATCTCTCCATCCGCATCTACTCCTCTTTGGCTGTACATATAATCACCGCAAAATACAGCACTAGATAGTTTCGAAAAATCATTAATTTTTATTTCATCAGATTCTATTCTCCCCTTAAACTGGTACGTCCCATTTTCCGGGTCCATCTCAAACATTATCTTATTGTCTGCCAAAGCAAAGATTCCTGTTCGCTTTTTACCATCTGCTTCTGTCAAACAATCCTTTCCCTGTGCTATACCAGTCAATTTTCCATCTGCAGAACGTGTTCCACTGAACATTTTGGGTGTTACTATGTATCCACCACCAATTTCCGTAGCATATCCATTCCATTCTTCAATCCACGGTAAAAGATTGGCATCCTTTCCCGGCTCCCCCTGATTACCTTTCACCTTTATAGGATCCCCCCATTCGCCAGATTCCGCATCCTCAGCCACCTTTTGAGAAATCCAAATAACAGCAGCCGTTGCATTGGTATGCCATCCCCCTGTTGTTCCGTTTCCATTTGGTCGTGCAGGTTCCTCCTCACTGTCATGATAGGTAATATAGACGTCCTTTCCATCTTTGCCGTTCGCACCTTCCGTACCGTCATTACCATCCGCCACCATCAACGTCCATGAAATGCCATTATAAAGATATACACGTCCATCAATCGTGTTACGGTAAACCCAGTTTTTCTGCGGGTTTGCAGGAGACGTTGACAACTCTCCTTTCCACACAATATCAAGACCGTCTTTTCCATTCTCACCATTAACACCATCTAATCCATCTTTACCATCTTGCCCCGGTTCACCCTTCAAATTTTCTTTTGTTTCATCATCCAGATTATCCCATGCCAATTTCACACCAGTACCAAAACGAAATCCCTCAGCATCCCATTTGATAGCGCCTCTTCCGATAAATCCTGAGCCATCAGGATTAAACTGATAGAGCACAGAGCCACCATTATCTATCCCTTTAATAATTCCGTTAACACAATAAAATCCTTTCAACCCATTACTTCCGGGAATATCGCCACCCATACGAACTTTCAAACAATCAGACCAATCTTTCGAATAAATTCCATCCAATACATCAATAGCAGGTTGTGCTCCTTCGTCAGCATGCATATAAATAGCAGAATGCCGACCGATATATTTCTCATCATGAGAACTATTTCCAAATTGCACGATGTCATCTCCCGGTACGGGAGGATTCATCACCACTCCTTCCCCATCTACATCAAATTCGGATTTAAGGATACGGATAACACCCTCCGCTACTGATTCAATTTCTACATGATATAGCTTCTGTCCACCGGAAAACTCCTGACAACGGATAAAGTCATGTTCTACAAAACTCATGTCCGCGTCTTCTATTGTAATAAGGTAAGCTATTCCGTCATCAGAAACATTAACCGTTTTTATTTTTCCACATCCTTGTGTGATAGCTTGCGCACCGATGATTGCACGAATCTTACTTACCAATAACTCAAATACAGTGAACTGTCCACGTACCCTGAGTGCATCGACCTCAAGCATCCATTTTCCTGATACATACTCCCATATCTTCCATCCATGCCCAGCGAATCCGGATACAAAATCTTCCACATACTCCTTCACTCCGTTTGCTAATTTCTGCCCGGTTTCTTTGGCAGAACAGAGGAATCCATAAAACTTACCGTTACTTAATATTGCCATTACTTTACTTCTATATTTAACACACCCGTTTGAATGCTGTTTAACCTGAATATTGTATAACTCTCTGTGTACCCATAAACATTAGTCACCGTCCGAACTTCTTTTACCCAATCTGAATTACGCAATCCGCCAATCCAAAACTGAATATCAGAAATCATGGAAGCAGGTAAAATATAATAAGGATACTTGCCACCGGAACAATCAAATACAGTAGTTTTTAATGGTCGCTCGGCCCAAGAACTTGTCAATGCCAAAATCTCTTCATCAGTGAGAGCCTCATGGACAGAAACCCCATAATACTTCTTCAATCTGAACTTCACGGAAATAGAATCCCTATAAACTTCACCATTATAGACAGCGGACAAAGTATACGTTGTATCAGCTGTAACATCCTTATATTGTTTTGCCCGGCTGTCAATAGGCATTGACTCTCCATTGACAGACTGTGATGTAACATCCCGGTCATAACTCCACGAAAGATTAATTGTTTGCGTACTTCCTTTCTCATAAATTCCGCCTCCCCCTGCCAGAGACAAGGTAAACGGGAACACCTTCGACATCAATTGTGAAACATTAGAGAACAATGTCGTGTTTACTGTCCACTCGGAAGCTCCGGCAAGTCGTACTATAATATCATCCGTCTCCGATGTTTTGTCAGCTTCTTCACTGACGTTATCCATTCCTCCAAGAGTAGTAACTCCACCCCCTACAGACAACTCTTCTACGATTGCATCCTCAGACTCTTCAATGAGTGACATGAAAGAAGCCTCCTCGGTTACTTCTTTTTTACGGATCACCAGTCCGTTATTAGCTTCTACCAGTTCCGATGATACCAGTCCTTTAGTGAAAGTTATCCGTCCTGCCGCTTCGTCATTATAAATTCTGCTGAGCGCCCTCCCTCTAATCTCGTTTATAATCCTTTTCGAAGAAAACACATTCCGATCCGATGGTTGTGTTTTATCATTTATACCGATTACATAGACTCCGGTACCGCCACCGCCATTTCCACTTGATCCATTGAATGCCTGTCCTTTGAAAGTCAGGGAGTCCACTTTGTTTTCTATTTCCCCCAAGCGGGAGTATGCAGCCGTTTCACCAATCGTATATACCGGATGATCATGGGGGATATCCAAAGCGCATTCATAACCGATAATACGTGACTGACGCCCATCTTCGAAATAGTTCTTGTTAATAAGATTCACACGGTCGCCTAATTCGAACCTTCTGATATCCCCATCGTTATAAATATAGTCAGGCAACATCTTACAACTATAAGTAGAAGGGTCTTGCATCGATTTCTCTACATACTTTTCAGCCATTTCAAGCAGTTCTTGTTCGGCACTTGGCAGCATGTTATCAGAAACAAACTTCGTATCGAATCCATAAAGAATATACGTATCACCATTGGAAGGCTTCAGGGATTCATCAGGTATAGGACGCCCATAATCTTCATTTCTCACAATTTCAAACACTTGTGCAAGAGGATTCCATGAACCATCAGCATTCTTTTCCGGCTGTTGGTCTTCATTTTTATCCTTATCCCAGGGGTTAAATGTTACGGTAAAGTTCATTCCGTTCATTGCTCCCGACTGGAATATAATATTCAGTTCCTGTCCCGGCAACACATAATCTTTGGAAAAAGTCATTCCGTTATCTTTAAAACGATAGGCATTCCATTTCTTGAAAACCGGTTCTTTACCTTCCTCTTCTATCTTATCCGTATATTCATGAAGAACAATATCAGACATTGTCCCTATCCTGCGTGGGTAAACATCTTCAAAAACAACCACCTCTTCAATAGCTTCTTCCATACTCATCCCGGGAAAGGCATCGATATAGGGCGTGTCACCCGGCAACATCAGGCGTTTCTGTACTACGCCATTCATCACTACATCTTCATCTTGCGGACGATAATCAGACGGCAGGTTCCGGGTTGATCCGAAAGCGTAGATACGGGTAGCATAACTGGTCTGGCTGTCCGAACGTGTCATATCTCCGACATTTACACCTATCTCAAAATCTACCGGATCACTATATTCACATCGTCCGAAGTGTATGATGCTATCCGTTATCCACCATTCGCATTGCCATGTTTCTGCAATCTGTGTCAATGCGTCAATCATATTCGTGCTATCATACGTAATCAGTTTAGCAGAGTTGTCTACCGTACCATCTGTGACGTAGCTGAAAGCCCGTCCCCTGTAGTTATAGCCGAGTACTTCAAGATTCTTCAGGAATACTTTCATGTGAGTGTCCAACGTAGAGGTCAGGCTCCATCCGGACTCTTTGTTTCCTTTCTCCGGAGTATAGAAGAACTTCTTATTCTTCCATTTCCAATAGTAGGCATCCAGTCGGAGATCATAGTCGTAACCTCCCGTTTCTGCGTTATAATCCGGCTTATATAAATCAACAAGCTCAAATACCCCTATCTCGTTGTCGATATAATCTCCCAAAGAGAAATACACAGGTTTCAAGGCAGAGAACTTCAAAGTTATATAATCCTCCTTCATCAACAGGAACTTACGCTTGCTCCCTTGATTTACGGGAGTAGAAAAGCGTATATTTCCGGATATGTCTTTAATATCTATCATACTGTTTTCATTCTATCATTAGGATTCGGTTCATATAGTTTCAGTGAGAACTTTCCAATGCCGCGCATAAACTGGCTGAATTGGCTGCACGATTGATAAATCGTTTTGTACACGACTTTAGGCTGATATTTGGTTTCTATCTCAAGTGCGCCTGTTGCCAGTTCTTCACAAAAGCTATTGTATCTCTCAAAAAACTGTTCCTCACTGGAAGCCGTCAGGTTAATCTGAAGAGTCAGATTTCTCACATCTACCCTTGGATTGGCGATGACCACCCGTTTTCCATGTTCCAGCCGACTCTCGTTTTCTATAAAAGTTTTGTTGGAGGATGGTGTCATTAGTTCGGATAATGCATTATTATCCATGCTTATGCCCCAAGTAGTGTAGGCATCTTTACCGTTAATACGCAATTCGTCTTTCATAATATTACAACTGTTTCGTCCTTATCTATTTCCATTTCACAATTACCGACATTCACTATTAGAATCACAGCATAACCGGATGCTTTAATTTTAGCCTTTGCACCGTGCATCAAGATTACTTTATGAACCACTGTATTATCATCATAAGTAAGAATTCCGGAAGTGCCTCCCACCAAACCAATATTGGCATCATTAGAGCGGATGACCTCGCCGCTATCGACAAATACTCCAAACTCCTCAACATATTCTTTCATTCCCTGAAACATTTCCAAAGAGGGAAAATTGTTCTCTTCACAAAATTCCCGACCTTGGGGAGTGAAGAAAAGCCATACCAGACTTTTCCAGTCACTTACGCCATTCGATTTACTGCAAGCTCCGAATAAGGAAGCTGATTTCATTATATCATTTACTGATTCCATTACCTTGTTATTTTGTGGTTAAACTTTTTGTGTTATAAGCTATATTATCAAGCTTCTCTCCGCATCCCAATAGCACCTTGGTATATTTCGCAATATCTTCCAGATGTCCATTAGACATCACAGCAAGATTTCTCATTTCGGTCAACAGGATGTTGCCGGTAGAAGTATTCGTACACAATGAAGAAAGATTACCTAAAATGAAAAACATTGAATTTTTAATTTCTTCATTAGATATCTGCAAAGCGGTGAAGCGGCCATTCAACTCATCTCCTGTTTCCTGAGACATTGCAGTAAACCCACCTTTGGTAGATTCTTGTGAAGAAGACTCTTTTTCGTCACCTTTCATGTATTCATCCGCCCAACCAAACTGGCGATCCAAATCGTCCATAATAGCCTGTGCGTCTTTCTCTATTTGTTGCCGTTCCCAATCACTGATCATTTTATCTGAGAAGAATCCTGCCAACTTTGCACGTAGTTTCTCCATTGGCTCCGAAGAAGCAGCTTTTATCGCCTCCGTAATCATCTGCTTAATCATATTCTTCACGAGGTCTTTTGAAGATTTTGCCTTATCATCTCCTGTGCTCCATGCGTCAGCATACGCCTGTGCAAAATCATCAATAGCAGCTTTCAGGTCTTCACCGAAAATGACATCTATTGCCTTTTCTTTATTGCCGGCTATAACCTTATCTATATCCTCTATCTGTTGCTCCCATTCATCAATTCTTCCCCAATCAGTTTTCTTTTTATCTTTCTCTTCGGCAATCTGATTCCGAATAAGTACTTTCTGTTGTTCAAGCAACGTATTCTGCTGCTCTATCAGTTCGGAGGCATCTGTAGAAAATGCTTTATCCAACGAATCACCAAGATTTTCGTATGATTTTTCGAGAACTTCTATTTGTTCCTGAATTCTTTGAATATTCTTTTCATTCTTGGCGTCATGAAGTTTAGCAAGCGATGATCCCAATGATGATACAAGGCCGATAGCAGCACCGGCAGCCGCTCCCCAAGGACCAAACATTGCACCTGCCTGAGCGCCGGACATAGCTGCACCTGCTGCATCCATAGCTACGTTCATTCCTTCTGCTACTCCACTCAATGTGTCGTTTCCAAAAGCATCTCCTAAACTGGACAAAGCATCTGAAAAGAATTTAGTGCTCTGCATAGCTGCATTCAGTGAGTCTCCTATTTCACTCAATGCTGTTTTTAATTTTTCAGGATCATTATTAGCTTCGAAAAGATGCTCGAAACCAATGGACATTTTATTCAATGACGTATCGCTCGAATCTGCCTGCTTATTTAAGTCCTCAATACTTTTTTCTATCTTCTCAATTTCCGGAGAAGAGCTTTTCAAAGCATCGAAACTCTCTTGCGAAATGCCAAACTTAGCTCCTTCAGCAGCATCCCAATTTCCATTCTTTATAAAATCTAAAGCCTCTTTTGCCTTGTCGACAATAGTACGCATGTCTTTAACAGTACGTTCTTTTACGTCAGAAAACAGTTGACCAAATCCAGATGAACTTTCTGCCGCTTTTATGTCTAGCTCAGAGAGGGACTTTTTAGTTTCTTCATCAATAACTTGCTTTTCTTCCTCACCTTTACCTTCTTTTCTTTTTGAACCAAGATTTTCAATAGCCTTACGCTTTTCCATGAAAGTTTTATAATCCTTCAAATACTCATCCATTGCTTGCCTTTCAGATTCATAATAGGCACGGAGTTCATTTGCTTGTTTTGTAGTAAGATTCTTGTATCGCCCAATAAATTCCTTATCTAAATCATCTACATTCACACTAGAGACATCAAACTCTTTTCTTATATATTCTGAATCATCAGCAATTCTAATATCCTCATTGGCATCAAATATTGCTTTTTCTTTTTCAATCCTTTGCCGTTTAAGCTCCTTAATTTCACGATCTAAAGCTTGTCTTTCTTTCTCCTGATTTAACTCCAACTGCCTAAACTTTTTCTCAGGTCCGTCAGCTAATGCTTCAATTTCTGCTTGTTGAATTCTAATTTCTGAATCTTCAGCAAAACGAATCTTTTCCACCGTTTGTTGTTCAATAAGTTTCATGTATTTTTTGTGAACTTCCTCAATATCTTTCGTATCATTCCCTTTCTTAAGAGGAGACTTCTGCTTATTTAGCCCAAGTCCATTCATTATCTCATCTGCTTCCTCAGAACTTAGCAAAGACTTTTGCCCATTAAGCATCATCTTGCTATATGATTCTTTAACTTTCTTATCATTAGCCCTTGCTTTTACTTCACTAGGAGTCAATAAATACCCATCATCACCAAGCATTCCTTGAGCTTGTAACAAATCATATTCTTCTCTAGTAGAAGCCTTTTTACCTATCTTTATAGGTACTCCTTGAATAACCTCTGTATTATTCAAACTCTCTTTATCAGCTTCTTTCCTCCAATATTCAGCAGCATTCTTTGCTTCAACATATTTTTTTGCTTCTTCCTGCATTTCATTTGCATATACCAGAGACACAGCTTTAGCAATCTGTGCGTTAACAAATTTGTCTTTATTATCAATAAGTAATTGTTGAGCATCCTTTACGCTATTAATCGAAACACCAAGTTCATCAAATGCCTTTTTATTGTCTACAATAAATTTTTTTTGGGCATCCATATCATCACCTAGTGCCTTAAATTTAGTAGATAATAGCTCAATCATAGCTACCGGTTTTGCTGCATAATTCTGAATCGCTGCATTAAATTCCTTTACACTTTCATTCAATCGTTCTTGTTCTTCCTGCTGTTTCTTTGTCTGAGATGACCATAATGCATAGAAACCTATCAATGTAGAAATAGCAGCTAAAATCCAGCCAAATATAGGAATAGATTTAATAGCTAAACCTATTGCACGGAACGATCCAGCCAAACCTAGATTTACAACAGTTCCCGTTGATGCGGCAACTGTTTCTATTCCTTGTGCAGCCGCTGCTTGAAGAGTAATAGTCCGCCACCACATTTTTAACTTACCTACAATATTTAACTGAAATGCCGATTCTTTACTCAGCACTGTATGCACTTGCTGCAGTCCATTAGTGAGTGCAATAGCCGTTTGAACCTTTTGCATTATCTTTTGCAATGTTTCATTCTCGATAGAAAATAATCCCAGCATAGAGGAAGCTGCAGAGAAAGCACCGGACAAACCTTCTAATCCAGAAATTACTCCTCCAAAAGTAGCATCCGCATTTACATTCTTCATAGCGTCAGACAAGGAATCTGCCTTTTCCTTTAATGCTGCATAAGCTTCCGTATTTTGCTGCCCAGTATTACGCATTTCTTCCATTTCCCCATGTACCGATGACATTTCCGTAGATAAAGCAGATAATTCATTTTGAACTGCTTCCAATTTTTGTTGATAAGAAAGTAATTCTGTATTCAAATGCACTAATTCTGTATATTGATTATTAATATCCACTGAAAGATTTTCTCGTGAATTTACTTCTTTACCAATGGATAAATTTTGCCCTTGATTATCATTAGTACCATTTTCTGAATATTTTTCAATACCATTCCTTAAATTTGCTAAGCGTACTTGGTTTTCGGAATCCAACTTAGACAAAGATTTTATAGCATCATTTATCTGTTTATGCATACTTCTAATCGCATTTCCCACCGTACTTGTAGTCAAAGTTACATTATCAGCCATCTGTTGAAATGACAAACTTACCTTCTGTCCTTGTTTTTCCATCTCCTTTGCTGTAATCCGAACAGCAGAGCGTATTTGCTCCAATTTTTCTATAAAATCAGAGTTATTCACCGTAATATCAAAATTTAATTTACTCATAACATATAATTATCATTTAGTTTATACACTGCAAAGCTATTCCACATTTCAATCGTTATTATATTTTGCCGCACAGTATTCGTGACCTCTTAGAAATAGTCACTATTTTCAATTTACCTACACCAATTTCATCATTTTTGATTCCACTTTTCGCTATCTTTACTTATATCTTATTACCAATTACCTAATTAGCAGTAATTAATCAATTCATTCACCAGTCCAATATAAAATTTTACAAAAGCTTTCCCAATCAATATATTATGTATACATTTGCAAAAACAGAACATTCAATACATTACATATTATGAAAATATTAGCCATAACAACAGCCCTTTTATTTGCGATAAACTCCTATGCGCAAATTACAACTATAACAACAAAAGAAAAAGAGGAACCTGTTGAGGTACAAAAGTATGACAGTCTTAAAAGCCTAAATATCGAGAATGTACTGTTTCATAAAGGACAAACTTTATTTCTTAAAGGCACTAGCTATGCAAAAGAACATGATTATTACTGTACTTTTTTTACAAGAATTCCCCCAAAAAGTTGGGATACTACTTACACCTACAAACAAACTCCTGGAAAGAAGGAGGGACATAGCAACTATTCCGAATTAGTTGGAAAGTACTATAAGATTTTATCTGTCGAAGCAGATAAGACAAATCCATATGAAACGACCTATTGGCTCCAATTATTAGATGATGATAACACTATATTTTATTATCATATGAGAATGGGACTAAATGGTTTTATAACTTTAGGCTATTATGAAAAAATGAAGCAAACGTTTGTTGGCAAGGACTTCTATTCACAAGGAACATTAGAACGTGAAAAAGTAGACAGTAAAGAAACAGTAAAGTTTCCACCTAAAACTAAATTCAAATGTATCGATATTGCCATTAAGATAGGAGAAGATGAACCCACCTTTGCAGTGCTTGAAAATGAGAAATACGGGAAAATTAAAGGTGAGATCATCAAAGGACAGAGGTTACATATGTTTATCAGTGTATCGGCATGTAATGAATATATAAAAAAATACGGAACAAAATTTGGTAACTGCGTAGCAGAAGGAAAAATTGAAATTGGCATGAATAAAAAAATGGTTCGAGATGCTTGGGGAGCTCCTGATCATATAAATACAACTACTGGTAGTTATGGAACTCACGAACAATGGGTATATGATAGCAGGTATATATATTTCAAAAATGGAATAGTAACATCCATACAATACTAAAAGGAAATCAAACATTCAACACATTATATATTATGAAAATATTAGCCATAACAACAACAGCCCTTTTGTTTGCAATAAGTGCCTATGCGCAAATTACAACTATAACAACAAAAGAAAAAGAAGTACCAGTAGAGGTACAAAAGTATGATAGTCTCGAAAGTTTAGATTATGACAATGCCCCATTACACAAAGGACAAACATTATTTCTTAAAGGTAGTAGTTACACAAAAGAAAATGGATTTTACATGGATTTCTTTTCTAAAATCATTGACGGTTGGGATACCGATATGTACACATATAAACCAATCTCAAGGACAAAAGATGGAGAAATAGTTAGTAGCTATTCTGAACTAGCAGGAAAGTATTACAAGGTATTATCTGTTGAATCTAGAAAATCCGACATGGAAGGTATTGTCTATTGGTTTAATTTAATAGGTGACGATAACATACCTTTTTATTTTAAATTAGTTAAAGGTTATGGAAATCCTTTTGTGACTTTAGGCTATTATGAGAAAATGAAACAATCATTTGTTGGCAAAGAGTTCTATTTCAAAGGAAGATATGAACTCAACAAAGTCGACATAGAAGAAACTATAATACCTCCCTTCAAAACGAAATTCAAATGTACCGATATTGCTGTCAATGTAGGAGAAGACGGACCAATATTTGCAGTACTAGAAAATGAGAAGTTCGGTAAGGTTAAAGGAGAGATTATTAGAGGACAAAAATTAAATCACTTCATAACCATTACATTTTATAATGAATGCGTTAAGAAATACGGAACAAAATTTGGGAGTTGCGTAGCAGAAGGAAAAATTGAAATTGGCATGAATAAAAAAAATGGTTAGAGATGCTTGGGGAGCTCCTGATCATATAAATACAACTACAGGAAGTTATGGAACTCATGAACAGTGGGTATATGATGACCGATATTTATATTTCGAGAATGGAATATTGACATCTAGACAATACTAAAAAACAGAGTATTTCCTGATTTCAACAAATATAAAGATGCCAAAATGTATCTATTATAAGATTTCTATTTCACCTTTATGTAAGTTTCATTTTCTAACAAGTGACATAACAAGTATTATTATCTCACTTCTCAAGTATTAACATTTCACATATCAGGTATTAATACCCGACAACTCAAGTATTAATACCTGATATATAATTTCACATAGAAAAGAGCACAAGCTATAATATCCATTTAATACATGAAAATTATTAGAGAATCTTTTGGCATTCAATATATTCTGCCTACCTTTGCAGCATTAATTAACATTAATGCTTTGCCTGCAAAGCGGCAAAACAAACATAGGGAAATATTAACGGGAAATATACATTGTGGGACAAATAGATAGTGGGAAATGCTATTTGCCTATATAAAGCTTAATATAAACATGACTAAAGTAAAAAGAAATTCTGCTTAATTTCTAAGCAATGAGATGATTATACACCTACCTCAATAATCGTGCATTATCTCCACACTTATTAGATCAATTAAACATATTCAAAAGAAATACAATCAAAGATTTAAAACCAAATCTTTGGTAATGGACCTGCAAAACAAACTTTTAATAAACATATAAAAATGAAGAAAATCTTACTACTATTGGTTCTATTGCCAATATTCATGACATCATGTTCTAATGATGACGAATCCACCGAACAAACTTTCTTTGTAAACGTGTACACTAAATGGGAGGACTCAGAAGAAAAAGTTGCTAAAAAAGCCTTTCTGTACATTTACGAAAATGAGAACAAAAGTATCGACAACAGCCAAAGCACTATCTCGGTTGTTAATGACGGACTAATCACATATACGGATGGAAGCAAATCTTCCAAACCTAAATATGCTACTAAATTTCAATCCGGAGTATTCAATATTGAAAATATGCCCAATGGAGAATACATATTATGGGTTACCTATATGGAAGAATATGGAGGACGTACCTATTCATCTTACAAAGCAATCAGCGTAAACCACGATTATAGAGGAAAAAGTGAAAAGAAGGTCTTTCAAACTTCTATGCAAGATCAAGGATTGTATGTATATCAAAACTGGTAATCAGAATTAATATTAACTCTTTTCTTAGAATCTAAGAAAAACAAACAACTATTGTATGAAAAGAATTATTTTGAGTGCTCTAATTGGATTAATGGCAATTAGTGCAAGCGCACAACTTATGCGCAGTGAAGAACTAGAGAAATACGCTAAAGAAAAATTTGGCGACAAATGGGTAGATGCGGCAGCAAACATAGGTTCACAACTTGCACTGGACAAAAACAACTCTCTGACATATACTCAGGTTATTGAGTGTGGAGAACAAACCAAAGAAAAATTGTATGTTACTCTTAACCATTGGTTTGTAGAATCTTTTAATGACGCAAACTCTGTCATTCAACTTAATGACAAAGAAGAAGGAGTTATTATCGGCAAAGGTTACCTTTCTGATATTGTAGGACACTTAGGCGGAATGAACGCATATAATGTCAGCGTTCACCCTATTATTAAAGTGGACATCAAAGATAAAAAAATTCGTGTGACCTATACCGTACAATGTTTTGAGGTGGAGAAAGCTGTAGGAGGCGGTGTCATGTCTGCTCTGTCAAACACCAGACCTTCCATATCCACAGAAAAATGGCCGCTTGAAACCTGTTACCCTTTCATTGAGAAGGATGAACATAAAGCGAAAAAGACTTCTTCAAAAGCATTAGTAATGACTCATGCATACTCTAATGTAATTATGGATAAGATTGAGGAGGCTGTGAAAAATGGTCTTGCCGGCAATGAATCTGATAATTGGTAATTAATAAATTAGCGCATCTCGAACGAACGAGGTGCGCTAAATATCCCACCGAAATAAGCTTATAGATTTATATATTAAATTCCCAATATAGACTTAAGTTCCTGCAGATCTGCAGCTTGAATACTCCTTGATTTAGGAGACTGAGGAACATACACCACCATAATGAAACCACTTTCAACGGATAATCTAACCCCCATATTATATTTATCCGAATCATTATTGATGAAGTAATATGCACCATCACTATCCTTCCCTATTACCTGATATCTCTCTGACAGAAATTTAGCTATTTCTTCAGTATACGAATAGGAAAGAGCTATAGCTGAAGAAGTTAATTTTCCATTCTCAAACAGATAAGCAACGCTCTTTACAGCACTATTCTCGCCTCTGTATCCCAATGTACTTGTTTTATCCTCCAGAATAGTACGTTTCTCTTTAGCCTTAACAGTTGCCTTATCCACACCAAATTCCAATACAGGTTCTGTGTAAGTGCTATATTTAGCATTTACCACAACTTCACACAGCGCCTCTCCATTATCTGAAGTTGCAGTGATAATTGTTTTTCCAACATGATTTCCTTTGATTATTCCATCCTCACTTACTTCAGCTACAAATTCACTCTTTGAACTCCAAGTAGCATTGTCGTTTACCGTTACTTGTTTTGTGTCGCCCGAATACAAAGAAACTTGATTAGCACTCAGAGTTAGTTTCCCATCTTCACTCTTACTACATCCGGCAATCACTAAAACAGCCGTCATTAAAAATAAAATCTTTTTCATTACTTGTTAATATTTAGCTAGCTTATTTCGTTTGTGCATTCATTTTACCAATTCATATCCCACCTATGAATCCTTTATGTAAAACGTGATAAATATTTGGCAAAGATACAAATAACAACAACATAACATCACTAATCCGTAATAATTATTTCTATAAATTACTCACTAATCATTCTCCTTATCAAATCTCTATTCTCCGGATCATCCGCATTGATCACCTCACCATCTCCACGACCTAACTTTTTACGTTCTTTATAAACTGTCAAAATATAATCTTTTCCATCCCGATTAATAAGCGTAGAATCGCTAAAATCACACATTCGGGAATCAGACTTCACATAATTCAATGTTGTATGATACATCCCTGACACGTCCCTACACAGGAGAAAAGAGCCTTTCGGTAATTACTGTTTCCGAATGAATTTTCCAAAAAGTAGCGATTTCATTGAGATTTCACCCATTCATTAACCGCATATCACTAATTCACACTAATTATTTCTATCAAAGTCTCACCTTTTTATTTGGTTATTAAAAAAAAAAACTACTTTTGTAAATGCTTAAAGCACATACAATATTATATTGATGAACGATTAATAGACAATTTGTGTTATTAAATAAAATACCAGCCTAATATTCTATATCGTATGAGGTTTGTGTATTTTTACGCATTTGCTAAAATTTAATATATAAAAAAGATGGGACTTCTCAGTTTCTTAAAAAATTGCACTGTTAGAAAAATATTCAGTGTGGCAGCGGGTGATCCAGGACAAGTTGATTTATTATCAAGTAATAATATGTATAGAGTCATATTTACTGATAAATGTAAAGATGAACTCGAAAAGCAATCAGAGGAGTATATTCTTTTCAAAGTAGAAGGTAATTCAATGGCTATAGAGAACATCCATAAGGGTGATTTTTTATTGGCAAAAGAATTAAGCCTTCAAGAAAAAACTCAAATAAAGAAAAATGATATTTTAATCTTCAAAGTTGATAAAGTACTGTTTCAAAAACATTATCCGGAAAAAGTTAATCCTATTGATTACAAATTAAGGAAATTCTGTGATTACATAAATCTGAGCTTAACAGATGACACTATTTTAGCTAATGTACGTAGTGTCATATATGAAATTAATCAACCTAAATATAAGGATAAGTTTTTAAAAAAGTTAGCGCGTGCGCGTAATGACTTTAAAGATGAATCATTGATACTATTATCAGTTACATACTTAAATAATAGTATTGACTTTTCGTTGCATCCTCTCAAAGACTTATTTGCTAAAACTGAATATTTGTGTAATATAAAGAATTCAGACAATACTTTTGTCTGTGACCAAGCAACATCTATTAGTTCTAATACAAACCAACGTTTATTTAGTGCAATAAAATACCTTGCAGAAAATAAAATAGATCGCTACATAAGTGGAGTTACTACAGAATTTAGAGATAATGTACTTAAAGCCATTTTAACCTCAACACAATCTAAGATCAGAGGAGCATTTGCTGAATTTTCAGACATATTTAATAATGAACAAATTGGACTAATAAGAAATATCTTAAGCAAAGGAGTAAATCTTGAGATCGTGATATATAATGAATTAAATGAAGATAATATCCTTTTTTTACAGAATAACTTACTTGATTATACACAGCAAATAGTAATAAAGGCATCGGGGTTAGATAAAAAATTTCTAAAAGATGGTGAAGCCATCAGTTTTTGTATCGGTGACGATTCAATGTATATATTGAGACCTGATATTGAACAATCTTTAGTTGAATCCAATTTTAAAGATAACGAACTTTGCGAAAAACTAACAACACTATTTGATACAAATTTTGCAAGCCTGGAAACGATTAGTCTTGTTGATTAAAATAGTATATAGACTTTATTGGATATACGATGGAAAACTCATATAATTATGCCGCTCTTATACAGATGGCTGTAACATTTTGCTTTCTTTTTGTAGCTTTGCAAAAAAATGATGTGATGAAACGTGTAGTAGATTTTGTCAATATGATGCTTCAAAACATTAGAAAAGAAAAAGAACAGTATTATAGCGTTATGTCTGATCTTATGCCGGGATACTCATTAAACAAATGTCCTGATTATCTAGTTAAAGATTATAATAATATCAACAAATCGCTAATCTTCTTCAATAAGCTGATTCATTGGAACCCTACGTATATGTCGCCTTGGTGTTTATTCTGTGGATTATATGGACTAATCTTATTATTTCTATTTGCTGAATTAAGTGAGGTTTCAAGTATAATGAATTTTTTTCTTATATTCATAGAATTATCCACAATAATCAATCTCATATACTTCACAATAGAACTATATAATGTTTTTTTCTCCAAAGAAGGAAAAAACATTGATTGCTCTTATGGAATATCTGTCGTTTTTCTTATAATAATCTTCCTTATATGCCTATTTTTTAGTGCTTTCGAAATTAGCATTGGGCAATTACTAATTAGTCCGCAAATAATATTCTATTGGTCTATTATTTTAGCTTTCATGCCTTTTATAATGGCAATTATATTGGCTTTTATATTTGCAGTATTTGGTTATGTTTATAGCGACATATTATACGAACGAATAGAATCATTTGATACAGATTACAATTCTGAAATAAGAAAAAAGGGCCAAGAACCGGTTTTTGGATTTGGAAGCCCTAAGAGTAGTGAAGGGTTTACTTTTAAATAAGTATAAACTTTAACTCCAGGATTCAGGTTTTATACTTGAATCCTGGAGTTTTCATATAAATCATCACTCACTAATCATCCTCCTTATCAAATCCCTATTCCCCGGATCATCCGCATTGATCACCTCCCCATCTCCCCGACCTAACTTTTTACGTTCTTCTTCGCTAAGATACACAGTAGTAACAGCATCGGCAAACAACATATTCAGATTGACATAGCTAATTCCCCAAAGTACGTAGTCCATTGTCCATCCATAGCGCTGGCAGGCAAAGTCTATCAGCAGTCCATAGATACTCTTTCCCCCGAAAGTGATGCTGCTCCCCTCTCCCTTTATCCTGCTGATTCGTGTTTTCATTTCCCGGTCTGCATCGATACCAAAATATCGGATGAACTCTTCTATCTTATCACTCGAAAGGATAATAGTCAAAATGGTAGCCAAATCTTCCACCGACGCTTCATCCTGAAAAAGCCTGGCACGCCGAAGTACTTTCTCCATATCCAGAATACTCTTTCTATCGTTGAATGTAGAGTAAGCAATGACCTGACAGACAGATTCCGTTTTCTCTTGGCAGATTCTCAGCGTCTCAACAAGCGGATTAATGGCCAGAAGCTCCATATTGACATCCATCGAGAGATACAAGTTCTTCAGTATTTGCATCTTACCCAAAGTAGAAGGATAGAGACATAGTTTATTCTTTCCGATACTAAAACTGATCGCTTTTTCCACGATAGCATCGGATATGTTGATTTCGATTTCTTTATTTATGTTCATAGCGGAATTTATAAAAGAAGAGCGCCATGACTAGCGCTCTCCATTGACGTAAAAAGAATCTTATTCTGCCGGAGTAGCAGGAGTATAAGGTTTCACCTGATCACCGGTGGCAGGTTTCAATACATCTACCGTGTATTTCCACTTCTTACCTTCGGCGGTGTCGTATGATTCTTCTACAGAAACCACAGAACGTTCGATCAGGATACCTTCGCATGTTTCATCTTCCGGAGTAAGACGGAAAGCATACTCGCCTTCAACTACTCCGTCAGAGTCCTTGATCGGTTTTTCACGACCTTTAGCCGCACGGATTTCAAACTCGAACGCATAAGTATTTCTGGCATACTTCACTGCTTCATTTTCGCCTCCCTCTACCTTTGCTTCTTTCTTTTCACCTTTGGTAGGAGTCAGTTTAGTTGAACTTTCCACCGGGTCGCAACCTAGTTTTGTCCATTCTGACGGTGCAGCTCCGTTCACACATTTTCCAAACTCAATTGTGGGTTTTCCCCAAGATAATTGTGCCATAATCTAAATTGTTTAAATTTTTAATTAATAAATAATATATAAAAAAGCTAGCTTTAAACTGTTCTTTCTTTTGAATCACAGGTCCTGTTTTCTAATTCGCTGGTAAAAGTAATGCCAATATCAATGACTGGTAAATTTTCAGTTCCCCTAGCCGTGACATCTTACCCGAAGTCATAAAATAGGATTTTGAGGTATGATTCCGTTCTCTTTCAGACGACTCATAAATTCGTCACGCAACTGATCAATAGTCTTTCTATAGCCTTTGTAAGTCTCATAAAACGAAATAGCATCGCGAAGATTGGAAACAGCAGACGGGGAATTAAAACCGAATAATTTTGCCAGCCTGTCCCGGACACCATTTACTATTCTTCCGCCAACCAATGTAATAGGAGAATAAAAGAATAAGATAATTAGCAGAAACTGTCCTTTCTGATGAGCATTCAGTCCTCCTGATTCTTCACAGCAACCGGACAATTCACAATACCATTTATACAGTATGGGTATATACTCCAATTCTGTTAGTAAAGGAGTTGATAATGCCATTTCCCTCTCCATCAATCTGAGTTTCTCTTCATGTATTGATTTCAGTTCTTCAATTTCTAAAAATTCCTGTAACATAGCCTGTCGTTTTTAAGATTATTACTTTATTAACTCTTCTCTTATGTGAGTTTCTTTTTCTTTCTCTTCGATGCGCTTAGTCCACCCCCACATCATAGCAGAGTAAATCGCATTCGTGTACAAAAGAATCTCTCTCCCACTCGTGAGAAACTCTACCCTAAACGCTGCATTCCTCGCAACGGTCCGCAAATTCTTTTTTATATCCATAAAGACATTCATTTTGGTTGTTCAATTCAATAATACAAACTAGATGTTGAGAATATTAATTAGCAGTCAATTAGCATATTATATTTTAAGGTCGTGCCATCTTTTCATCTATTGTATGCATTGTTTGTTGATAATCCGATAAAAATACTATCATTATTAATGTTTGAATAAAATTTACTATGCCAAACCATGACATCGAAGACAAAGTCACAAAATAGATTTATTCTCTTGTAAGTCCGGTACTTATTCTTACCTTTGCATTGTCTTAACCGACAAGATGTTTTTACCAATTCATAAGGAAGAGTTAATTGTTTTTCCCACACTAATTTAAAAAACGCCCTTATCTTTTAGCAACTTCATCTGTATGAATTAATCTGTTGCACTTGAGCAACCGTCCTGTTATACTTGTGCAATATTCCTGTTACACTTGTCTATCCCGGCTATTACTCAACTGCACCGCAAACAATGGCTATTGAAAGGAGTTATTATGAGCATACTTTACAAAACAACCCGCTTCGCGGATACATTCACAGGAGATAAGGAGACAAATGTCCGGGTACAACTGCTATCATGGGATACACTGGACACCAAAGCATTCGTAGAATATCTGGCAACCAAATACAACCTATCCAAAGGAGAAGCATACAAAAGCCTCAGCATAGTACTAGAAGGAATGGAGGCCGTACTGAAAGACGGAAACATACTCAATCTGGACGACTTCGGCAGTTTCTCTCTAAACGGAAATTTCTGTGAAGACAAAGAGCCGGACGAAAACCACAGGGCAGAATCCATCCAAGTGAAAAACGTAGTTTTTAAAGCGGACAAGAATCTGAAGAAACGTATTTCAGCTGCCGGATTTGAGAAGTACAATCCAAAGAAACATAATAAACGGAAATATTAACTGCATGGAATACGATCGAATTTACTCCATCCGGAAAGGAGAATACTTTGCGGATGCGCTAAAACGTGCAGGAAAAGATTTTATTCCTACCAATTGCATCATCAACAAACTGCTGCCGGGACTGGGTGCCACGCACTGTGAACTCACAGCACCACGCAAATCCATTATCATCGAACCGAATGTACCCGTCATCGAGTCGAAAGCAAGGGTACATAAGAATGCACTTGCTGTCTATAAAGGTGTAAGCATCCGGCAGATCGCCGACTTTCTGGAAGCAAACCGGGAGAAGGATTACAAACTACTGACTACTCCCGAAGGCTTCAACAAGATAAAGGAAGCCATGCAAACGGTGGATATAGATATGTATACGGAATGCTTCATCTTATTTGATGAATGCGAGAAGCTGGTACAGGACGTACACTATCGTGACTCTATCCGCGAACCGATGAATGATTTCTTCCGTTTCCAGAACAAGGCACTGATTTCCGCTACGCCTATCGTACCCGAAAAGGACAGTCGTTTTGACGGTTTCATGCGGGTATTGATTCAGCCGGATTATGTCTATCGGCAGAAACTGAAACTGATTACTACCAACAATGTACTGGAAACCCTGCAGGAAGTGATTGAAGCCAAGAGAGGAACTGTCTGTATTTTCTGCAACAGTATAGATTCGATAGACAGCTTCTACCGGTTGATACCCGAACTAAGCAATGCCTGCACATTCTGTAGCGAAGACGGACAATACAAGCTCTGGAAAGGAAACCGCCGCAAAAAGTCAATGATGATCACCGAACTGGAACGTTACAATTTCTTCACCTCCCGCTTCTACTCAGCGGTAGACATCCTCTGCAAAAATCCGCCTCATGTGATTTTCGTCAGTGACTTGTATGGTGCCGCGCAATCCGTTATTGACCCCGCCACCGAGGCAATCCAGATTATCGGACGTTTTCGGGGCGGAGTCAACAGTGTGACGCACATCGCTTCTATCCGACCGGAACTGGAATGTATGTCTTCTTCTGAAATCGATCACTGGATTCAGGGAGCTTCCACCATTTTCAACGGCTGGAAGTCGCAACTGGCACGAACTACCAACATAGGCGAACGCACCTTACTACAGGAAGCCATCGGAGAAAACTCTTACCTCCCTTATCTGGACGAAAACGGAAAGCCGGATTCGTTTCTGATAGCCAACTTCTATGAAAAGGAACAAGTGAAACGCTTGTACACCTCCGCCGATCTGCTGCACCTTGCTTACGAGCAGACCGGATATTTTGTCTTCTCGCACGAAGAACGCCTGATGCCGGTTTCGGATAATGAACGCATGGCTATCCAGCATCGTCTGGCAAAGAAGAAACGGGCAGAACTGATCGTCCGGAAACTGGAAGAGATGGAAAAGATGAGCAAAGCTACCGACAAGAAAATACAGAAAAGATATCAGCGTATGTTGATGAATCTGATTACTTCTACCGCCGACAGGTATATATACGACTGTTTCTGCCGCTTCGGAGCGGAATTTGTACGGGAAGCCGATTATAATGAGAATAAATTGCGGACGGCACTAAATGTGAGTAGCGAGCATACGATTAAGAAGTCCGGGCAAATGCGGACATATATCCAACGTGCTTTTCCTGTGGGTGCTGAAATATCCGTGCAGGAAGCGAAAAGTATGCTCAGACAGGTATATAAAAAAATGGGATTAAACACGGGACGGGGCATAACGACGAAAGAACTGGAACAATATGCGGAGGTGGAAAAGGGATGGAAACATGACAGCAGAACAATCAAAGTTCTGAAATTCAAATAATTAAAAGAAAAATGCAGTTTTCTCAATAGAAAAGTCAAAATCTACTATAAGATTTCTGTAAACTTCTCTTATTTCAAGGGAATTATTGCTAATAAATCATTGACTATCAGCACTGCCACATTTTTGTCTTCCCCCGTATAATACTTATGAGAGATACAAAAATGTGGCAGTTAGCGTAATACACTACATCAATATGTAAACCCAAACAGCCACAACGGTATTTTATTCCCAAAGCCTGTTTCTATACCGTCCATTGCAATAAAGCTATTTTCCAGATTTTTAATCTGGGCAAAGGTTTTATTTCTACCACCCACCTCGAATGTATATTTATCGTCAATGACAAAATCGCCTTGCTTGCTTGCGGTTACTTTGTGAGTGACAGAGCACTGGTTGGCAAAGAACGTTTCCCGTGCATTACCTTCATTCACATTGGACACAGCCAACGCATAGATGAGATTCGTATTATCCAAATATATTTTTTCCGGTTTGTTCATCAGACTCATCCCACTTCCGGAAGAAAGTAGCATCTTAATTAGTCCGGCTTTTTGCAAATAACCAAGATATTTGATAGCAGATACGCGATTAGTCTCTATTTCAGCACTGAGAGAAGTTAAATTCGGAGAAAACGGGACTAGTGAAGAAATAATCATCAACATCTTTTTTATCTTAATAATAGTCTGATATTCCACATTTTCCACTGATGGAAGATCATTGTCGAGAATCGTATTTACCACATTCTGCAAACGCATCCCATAAGACTTTATTCCTTCTTTATAAAACGGATAATAACCATACTCAAAATATTTCTTAAGCATGGGAAGTACCTTTATCTTTGTTGTGACAGGCGACACAAGATTCATGTGATTAGTAAGAATCTCATCTAAAGTTAATACAGGAAAATCTAATCCGGTTTCAAAATTTAGAAATTCTCTGAAAGAGAGTCCGTATAAATGATAACTGATAGCCCTCCTTGACAAATCGGCATTCGATTTATATATTTCAAGAATAGACGAACCCGTAAATACAATATGCAAGGCAGGATAACTATCATATATATTTTTAATTTCAATTGACCAATTAGGATAACGATGAACCTCATCAATGAATAAATGAGTTCCGCCAAAAGCATAAAACTCATCTGCCAATTCTAACAGACTGTTTTTGGTAAACCAAATATTATCTAAACTCACATAAAGTGCTTTTCTGCGATCTGCAAAAGTAGCTTTAATATGCTGCAATATCATGGTGGTTTTACCGGTACCACGAGAACCCGTTATGCCGATTAACCGATTGTCCCAGTCTATCTCATTGTATAGATAACGATAATGCGTACTATCAGTAGCATCTAGTAACCGCGTATAATTCTGAAAAAGTGCCTCTTCCATATCTTTCTAGTCTTTTGTTGATACAAAGATATAAAATTGTACCATAGAAGGTACGTTTTTGACTAAAAATCGTTCCTCCTATGGTACAATTTAGTATTTGTAAGTAGCCTATCTCATACAGCATTATGAATACTTTTTCAAACGCCTGCGTGCAAAGAGAGCCAAAACAAGCACAACGCACAACCCCGCTCCCCATATCCATAACAGTAAATCTCCCCCTTCGGTCTTTCCATAAGAGTGCAAGCCGCTCAGGTAGTAGTTTACTCCAAACCAAGTCATGATAATGGAGAGAATGGAGACTACGGACAGCAAATTGTAACACCAGGTTGTTTTACCTTTCAGCAGCGGGATAAAACGGATATGAAGTACCAGTGCATAGACAACAATAGAGATTAAAGCCCATGTTTCTTTCGGGTCCCATCCCCAGTATCTGCCCCATGAGACATTTGCCCAGATGGCACCGAGGAAAGTTCCTGCCGTCATAAAGAATAAGCCGAGAATCATTGCCATTTCATTCAGTAAGGTAAACTCACGGATACGGAAAAGGAGTTTCACCCGATTGGTGGCAGAAAGCAGATTCATCAAGATAAGATTAAACAGTCCCGTCAGCGCACAAAGTGCGAAGAATACATAGCCGATCATGATAATGGCGACATGAGACATCAGCCAATACGACTGAAGCACCGGAACCAAAGGAGTTATTTCCGGATTCAGATGGTTCAGTCCTGCCACGAAAAGCATGATTCCGCCTAACAGTCCGGCAAGCGCAGGGAGAATACGGAACTGGCGGGCAAACAAGAGGCCTCCGCCAACGAGCAGCCAGGAAGTGCAAATCATTGATTCGTAAGCATTCGCCCACGGTGCACGTTCGGAGATATACCAGCGCAGTAAGACACCGGTCGTGTGCGCAAGGAAAGCAGCGATCAGAAGAACAATCAGTATGCTACTCAGTTTGCTCCCCCATTTGAAATCCGCGATAATCTCTCCGCAGGCTATGAAAAGTAAGATTCCGCCCAAAATCAGGTAAGCCAGACGACACCAGAAGAACAGGTTTAACTGATTATAGAGAAGTTCCGCTTTTACTCTCTGATTGTCAATAGCGGGAGTTTTACTTTTTGCCTGCTGGAAGATATGCATCATATCGACAATCTTGTCCGCTTCTTTCCAGTTATCAGTACGGACCCCATTGCCCAATTCGTAGATATACCAATCCATGATTTTAGAAACAAACAGGGAATCCTTATCATGAAAGACGGTTTGTTCGTCACCTGCCGAGTACCATTTTCCCTGAACGTCGTTTTCGTCCGGGAAGAGGGGCAGAAGTTGATACTGCATAATACGATAGACAATATTCACCGATTCATCCAGTTTTAACAAATCCGAATCCATTCGTTTCCGTTCTGAAGCGGATTTTGCATAGATGGCATTCACTTCATCGGTCAGCACATAGTTGCCGTCGGCATCAAAGACATCCTGCCATGCGATGTATTTGCCGTCTCTTCCGAACCGTTGAAGAATTTCTTTATTATCGACCTTGATAAAAGGATAGCCACCCCACTCATCCGGAAAAGCGAGAAGATTCAGAAAGAACTGGTCTGAATTGATGCTGTTCAGCTTGTCCGCTCCGTAAAGTTTGCGTAGAATGGCGGAAGTGTAACTGTTGACAGGTTCAAGGCGACCATTAGGATTGAGCAGTACCAGACTGCCGAATTTCCGGGCGTGCGGGGCAGGAATGCAAGGTAGCTGCGAAGAAGAAAGCGTTTCCTGCGCATATGACGCCTGTGTGCCCAAAGCACCGGATAGACCTAAAAAGAGAAGCAGACAGAAAGGAGCATTCTTTTTCATCTCCCCCAGTTCCCTGCGCAAACGACCGAAACGGGACTTCTTACTGAACAGAGTCAGCACAAAGCCGGCGAACAGCAGGAAATAGCCGATATAGGTAATCTGCATACCGGGACGGTCATAACTTACGGACAACACCGTGCCCTGCTCATCCGGATCGAACGAAGACTGAAACAAACGATAACCATCCACTTCAATCACCTTATTCATCCGGACCGTAGCCTGCAAAGGAGCTTCATTCTCCTTCTTTATCACCAGATCGCTTTCATAAGACATCGGACTGTGCGAACCCGGATAACGCTTTAACCGGAAATCATCGAGAGTGACAGAAAAAGGCAGGGAGGCATTTCCCATCCCTGCCCCTTCATCGCGCATCATGCGGTCCACCGTTTCCCCCTCACGGATGTGCATGATTCCTGTTACTCCTGCATAGTGAGTAACAGCCGCCCCCAACCAAATAAAAACCAAAGCCCCATGAAAGATCAGACTTCCTTTACTGATTCTTTTGAAATAACCTCCCTGAAGAAACATGGCCAACAGATTGACAGCCTGCAAGAGTTGCAACAAAATAAACCACGGAGCATAATAAAAGTATTCGCGCGCAAGGGCCGGACCGGACGAATTTTCCACAAAAGTGGCGATTGCCAGTACCAGCGCATAAACTCCCGCTAATACGTACATCAAAATCGGAGAAGCGATCAATCGAATCAGTTTCATCAGTTTTCTGTTTTTACAAATAAGCAATACCTTCTATTTCTACAAGCAGTTCTTCCCTGCATACATCGGCATAAAGATAGACAATAGGAACATCGGGACAAAGTTTGTCCATATCTTCTTTTACAATCTTCGCATCCTCTTCATGCTTCAGATACACACGGAGAAGTTCCAGCTTGCCGGAATGTTCCGGAAGTTTCTCTCTCCCTTCTTCCAGACCAATCAGATGCTGGATATTCTCCAGTGTGATTTCCGTCTGCACAAGCACGTCGCCCGTCACGATACTTTCTTCACCACGAATGGCGGCTGTGCCGGATATATAAATCATCTCCTGTTGATGATCGGACAACGATTTGCCTCTTTCAAACTTGGGAGTTCCCTTCTCCGCATCCGTCCGGTGGCTGATCAGGACTTCATCCGAATAGACATGGGCAGCTCTCTGCCAGTCATTATCCAACGGGATAATCTCTATTCCTCCTTTGACGGCATTGAAATCGACCAGTATTCCACCATGTTGTGTCCCGATTCCTGTGGCCGCCGGATATCCGGAAGCCCATTCCGAAGAAGCATAAAACTGCGAACGTATATCATTAAAATCCTGATAACACTGATTGCCGTACACAATATCCGTGATGCGTTCCAGATAATTCCACTGGCGGACAATATCACCGAAGCTCATCTGCTCCGCTTTCAGCATTTCTTCCGCTTTCCCGAACACCTGCTCCGACTGTTCACGGACAGGAAGAGTCAAATCGTCGGCATAGAGTCCTCCCGCTATTATTTCCCGATAATGACCGGAGGTAACCCGAAGGTAGCGGACGGAAGAAGTCATCTGTTCTTCTACCGTCACTTCCTCACCGGCAGTTGCCGGCAACGAATGGACTTCCATGACCAGTTCTCCCACCAAAGGCTTTTGGGCTACGAGCGAAAGGACCGGACGGGGAGAAACGAAATGATCGTCCACCCATTGTTCCAGAAAAGACCGTTGGAGTTGATATTCCCGATTATCCTCACAGAATGTAAAGAATACAAGACGGACCACTTTTCCCCCATGTTCCTTTCCTCCCCCGCGAACGGCTGACAAAAGTAATTCTTCCGCCATTCGTTCCCAGCTCTTTCCTTCCGCTTTATAGATTTCACATTTTATCCGATAATATTTCATATTGCAAACTTCAATGATTTTTTATGCCACAGACATCAATTAATGATACGAAGCTACTCCCGCCGGCTTGTCTGTGCTATATACGGAAGACATCGTCTGTAGTTCCGGAGTATTTTCCAGAGAGTAGAGCACATTCTTCTGGCGGTCTACCAGCAGCAGATGTACTTTCTCCTTCGGATTCACATGTCCCGTCCAGTTCGTAATCAGGAAACGTCCGTCGGAGAAGTACTGAAAACCTCCGAGAAACTTCAAAGGCTTTCCGGGAATATCCGCATTCGATATTTCCCAGATCGTTTTTCCTTCCGGAGTCACTTCTATCAATCTCGGGTTCTGATCTTTATCGGCAACAGCTATCAGCGTATGTCCGTTAGGCAGACGAGTCAGAGAATGAGGACCGCCGGGAACATCCAGCTTCCACACCACCTTGCCGTTTGCATCATACTCCTTCACACACTGGTCTCCATAATGAGCTACGAGGAAATGACCGTTATCCAGCCGCCGTGCATTACGCATGAATGCGAATCCGCCATCCTTCACACCTTTCGGCAGGATGCAGGTTTCCTTCACAATCTTCCCTTTTGGGGATATCTCCAGCATCCGTCCGGTAACACATTCGCCAACGAAAGTATTACCATTTTTCAGGCGTTGGCAGGCAAAGACCGGACTCTTTGATTCATAATGGAAAATGGTATCGTTCTGACGAGTCATTTCGAGCACTCCATGTCCGGTGGTGAAGAGGATATTGCCGTTAGGCAATATCCACAAATCATTGGAATCGGGCGCTTTGTGCTTCCACACCATTTGGTTGTTTTCCATCACAAATACGATTCCCTGCGAATAATCGGCTCCGGCAAACGTCTTGGTCTGTGCAAACAGAGAAGAGGCAGAGAGCAGAAGCGACAAAAACGCAACACTACATATCTTTATCATTATTATTCTATGTATTAATATAAACAGATATCTTCTTTACAAAGACAACACATACTCTTCCAGTTCTTCCAATTCCTTCTCAGTGACAGGCTTATGAGGTCCGTGAACTTTCAGCATATCCTTCATCGAATAGCTGCGCCCGTCATAAAGATAGGGAGCTGTACGCCAGCATTCATTCAGTGCCGGAACATCCATAGACAGTCCCTTGTCCGGGCCCGTTGTCCAGTCTACCTTATACTGTTTCTGATCTGTATAGTACTCTCCGGAATGGCAGCTCGCACAGTTTTCTTCAAAAATCTTCTTTCCCTTCTTTGCCTTACCGGAAAGTTTACCGTTCACAAGGTATGGGCTTGGCAACGGTTTCAGGGATTTCAGATATTCGTCGATGGATTCGTATATTTCGTCTTCACCTTCCATAAACAGAATATACTTCACACCCGAACGTACCGCTACTTCGGCATTCTTACGGATACCGGTCGCCATACAAGGCGGAGTCTGATGCGAAAGCAAGAGTGTCTTGGTATTCTTCGGATTTCCCATACCGTCATTCAGCAAGTCCCAGTTAAGTCCGTCCATGCGGGCGTCATTCGGATGACAGGTAGCACAGCTCTGCCAGTTCTGGAAACAAATAGTAGCGTCATGGAAATACATATCACCCTTTCCGACTTTCGTGAAAGCCAGCGGAGCACCCAAAACCTGCTTCTTCAGATTCTTGCCGTTCAAATCCATAGACACCAATTCCGAAGTATAATAGTTGGCAGTGTAAATCTTATCTCCGGTAGCGACCACCGAACGGGGGCCTTTCCCCTGTGTCGGGATAAAGTCGCGGATACCATATAAGAATCCCGCATCATTCGGAATATTATTCCATGACTTCACGGAAGGCGTCACCATCTCTCCCTGCTTTGCCTTCGCCAGACGTTCGTGCAAAGCAATGCGGTCAATACGAACCAACTCCTGACTTCCGGCAGCAGCTACGATAATCTGTTTATCATCCGGAGTGACAATCACCGACCACGGATTGGCGGCTCCCTTCTGAGGAGTATCCAACAATACGGAAGTCAGCAGTTTCCTCGCCTTCAGATCGATGATGGACAGCGTGTTCGTAGCCATCCATCCACGGTCCAGCTGATTGGTAGGCAACTGATAACGGGCAATCAAGTGAGTGACATACGCATACGTCTGATTTTTATCTACCGCTACAGACTTCGCATCGGTAGCGCCATTCGGCAACATAATGCGTCCTGTCACCTTCTTTGAAGGGACATCTACGATATCGAGCTGTACTGCAATAGGATAAGCCGTAGAAGGCATTTCCGGCAGATTATTGGCTATCAGCAGGCAAGAGTCTCCTGCAAACGGAGCCATAGCCACCGGTTCACGACCGATCGCAATCTTTGTCTTTACCTTACGGGTTGCCGGATCAATTTCCCACAACTCGTTGTTGAAGCGTTGTGTCACCCAAAGTGATTTGGACACCGGACTGTACAAGATATCCGAAGGCGTAGCACCGCTCTTTGTTTTTGACTGCACCGAAAGTTTCTTTCCATCCAGTTCGTACATCATGCCGGTGTTTCCGTCGCATACCACCCAAAGGTTGCCGGACGGGTCTTGTGTCATGGCGTTGACGGGCGAAGAAAGGGTCACTTTCTGTTCCGCTTTCTGTCCGTCGGACGAGATTTTTATTAGTTCATTGCCTGCCCTGTTCGTTACAAACAAGGACTTTCCACTGTCCGCCAGAAACAAACGATCCGGCGAAACCGTCTTTGCATCTTCTTTCCAACTAGCGCAAAGAAGTATAGCTACGATACTAACAGGTATCAATATCTTTTTCATTATTTCTGTTGTTTAGTTTGAAGAGATTGAATGTACTGGCGAATATTCTCCTGTTCCTCCATGCGGGCTTGTTTCCGCTTTTTATCGTAGCGGTCGTAAAACTCCCGGTCATGATCCGACCAGTTGTTCGCTTCCCGGTAGTCACCGATCTGAGGAACAAGCAAGTCGATCCAGAGAGAAACTTTACGTATCTCCTGCGGTGTCAGTTTCGTACCTCCATGACCCTCTTCCAGACGCTTGATCAGATTACTCTTGTTGGACCCTGCAAAATAAGGAGGCAACAAAGTAGGTTGGGACAAAGCGCTGATCCAGTTTACTTCAGGATGATGGGCATCGCCTCTCCATGCTCTGTCGGGACCATCCGGACGGGCATGCGTCAGACTGAGATATGAGTCCGTATATTTTCTTTTACTCTGTTTGTCCACTACCTTCAGTTCTCCTTTCAGGCTCATCGGGTGTTTTACTCCGTCATGACAAGAGATACAATTTCGGTCCCAGATAGGCTGAATCTCTTTCAGATAGCTGAAGTTACGTTCTCCCATTTCATCTTCCGGAGCCAATGCCTTGATTCCTTTGTCCATTGCCATAGATACCCGATGACCTGCCACCGGAACCGTATTCTTGTGTTCATGGCATCCTACACAACTCTGAACTTCGTTCGGCTGCAAGGTAGACCAGCTACGCATCGTCTGCACTACCCTGCCCTTTTCGTCCAACGCCTGGAAGTAAAGCGGTCTGCGGGCAGGTACTTTAAAGAAAGCGGAACCGTCGGGATATACATCCGTCACTCCGATCACTCTCTTCACGTCCCAAGCGGCATTGCCGACTCCTACCGGAGAACTTGCCAATGCACCACCTCCCTCATCATTACCATTCACTTCGCCTACACCAGCTGCACGGAATTGAATTTCTACGATACGAAGCTGTTTGATCGTTCCGGGAGCTACTCCTTTCAAACCGTTCCCTTCATAGATATTCTGCATATAATATACTCCTTCATTCTTCGTATAGTCTACAGAAGACGAACGATGGAACGGACGTTTACGGGGAGCAAGCAAGATGGGCTGATTGCAGGATATCTTCGAATCGGCAACCAGTAATTCGCGTTCTCCGTTTGCATTCATCCAGTAAATGCCGAACTCCATCGGATGTCCGATGTGGTATCCCAGCGGAGTATAGGAAATCAGAAACTCCGTCTCGTTCAGCGGGAAAGGATGCTGAAACTGGTCGGTAAACTGTCCGTAGCTATCTATACGCTCTGCCTCGGGTTTGCGCACCGGAGCAACAAACATGACACCTTCATTCTCATCTCTTCCGGCTTCGGGATCAATAATACCCAATTTACCGTGCTGGGGATTATGATGTCCCATGAAAACAGTCATCACTTTACGTGTACCGGGAATCTGACGGGTATGCGCTACCGTTGTCGGGAACCAGCTATTCATTCCGTAATATTCAGCCTGTCCCGTTCCGTCAGGATTCATCTGGAACAGGGGTTGCGCCCATACTTGTCCGCGGTCATTGTAATCCCAACGAGTGTAAACTACCCGACCGTCATCAAGCAAAGTCGGCGTAGTAGTATGCACCTGGTCGAAACCTACCTGACGCATATAACGTCCTTCACGGTCGCAGAGGTACATATTGCTGACTTCGGTAAACCAGCAATCCACCGCACTTCCGCTACGGGTAGAGTTGAAAAGTATATTCTCATCCGGCAGGTAGATGCCTTCGATATCGGCGTGTCCTTTTCCGAAAGTCAGTTGCTTGACCGCACGTGTCTTTAAATCCATCTCATACAAATGGAAATCATCGTCTTTTGCAGACTTCTTCCAAGAGAAAAGCAGGTGCTGACCGTCAAAATGAAGATTCGGGTCACGATATACACCGTCTTCGTCCGTCAGCAGTGTTTCTTCCTCCGCCCAGATACCGTTCATCTTAATCTTCGACAGCGAACCGCCTGCAAAGTAGTTGCACTCGGCACGGGCATCGGAAACGCCTTCGGTATAAGCAAAGAAAGAAGGACGCAACGTTCTGAACTTCGTAAAAACAATCTCCGGCTGATTGGCAGTGAAAGTTTCCAGACGTTCGGCACGTCTTCTCTCGCACGCTTTCAGATAAGACTGGAAAGCCGCTTCGATACTTTCCGGAGTATCATTGACAGCAGCAGTAATATTCAGTTTCTGCATACGAAGGGAAAGCTGCCGGCTGAAAGAACCTCTGAACCAGTTTACATCTTTCCCGTCCTTTATGTCTTTCGCATCATTTCCATCCTGTAGCCACCAGTCATAATAAACCGGATAATCATGCATCAACATCCGGTGTGTATCTCTTACTTTACGTTCCAGCTCTTCCCTGTGATTCTCTTTCTTCTTTATCGTCTGAACCTCCGCAAACTGCTTCTGCATTTCGGCGATAAAACCTTTTGTGTCGGTTGGCTGGAAAGAAGTGTCCTTCGCCTGCCAAGCGAGGAATGGGACGAGCATGCAACATGCCAGCCCCCACTTCAACCATTTTATTAATTTCGATCTTATCATTTCAAATTCCTGTTTACCTTAAATTTACCTTTCCGAACCGGATATTACAGACCTTTCTTCAACTCTTTGTAAGCTTCTACAATCTGAATACCGCTTGAAGTACCGATGCGGGTAGCACCCACCTGAATCAATGCCAGTGCCGTATCGAGGTCGCGGATACCGCCCGCAGCTTTCACACCGATCACCGGACCTACCACACGACGCATCAATTCAACATCATGCACGTTGGCGCCTGCCGTACCGAATCCGGTAGAAGTTTTTACGAAGTCCACACCCGCTTCCTTTGCAATGCGGCATACGGTTTCTTTCTCTTCGTCAGTCAGGTAGCAGGTTTCAAGAATCACTTTACAGATCACACCGGCAGGTTTGCAGATAGAAACCATATCTTCGATTTCTTTCTTTACAATGTCTGTCTGTCCCTTCTGCAAAGCACGGACATTGATGACCGTATCAATTTCGGTAGCTCCTTTGGCAATGGCATCGCGGGTTTCGAATGCCTTGCACTCTACGGTATTCTGTCCCAGAGGGAAACCGATGGCCGCTCCTACACGTACACCCGAACCTTCCAGCAGTTTGACACAGGTTTCCACTTCCGCAGGGTTGATGGCTACCATCGCAAACTTATACTGACGGGCTTCTGCACAGAGTTTTTCGATGTTCTCCGCTGTTCCGAAAGGTTTCAGAAAGGTATGGTCAATCATTCCTGCCAGTTGTTCTACTGATAAATTCGCAATCACTTCGTTTATATTTTTCTTTTCCATTGTTTTGAGTCGTTTAATATGTTAGTTTATTGTTAGTTCTTAAAAAGTCAATACACATTTCAATACTTCACCCCGTTTCACGGCAGCGAAGGCTTCTTCGATTTCTTCGATTTTGAAACGGTGCGTGATGAAGTCGGAAGCGGAAAGTGTGCCTTCTTCAATCCATTGTGCCAGCGTGGTCATAGCCGCTTTCTCTTCCGAACGGGTAGGCCACTGGTGCATATGCAGGTCGAAGTTGTAAGGCGCTTTCGACAAATCGAATGTCGGATTCTTCGTCATGACACCATATACACAGACATCACCGCCCATTTTTACCAACGGCAATACGGAATTGACTACTACATCGAGTCCCACGGCATCAATCACGGCATCGTAAGAACGATTGGCGGAGGCTATAAACTCCGGCGTGCTGATTTCGGCAGGCGTATATCCGTTGTCCGCTCCCATCCGGCGGGCTACTTCCAGTTTGGCGGGAAGCATATCGACGATGTCAATCTGCCCCAAGCCGAACAGCTTGCCCAACTTGACGAAGCTCAGTCCTACAGGACCTGAGCCTACCACTATCACTTTCTTTCCCGGAGTCAGGTTGAAATCCTTGAAAGCGCCCAGCACTTCACGCCAGGTGCAGGAGATCACCGCTTCTTCCGGCTGCACATGAGCAGGAACCGAGTTCTGAATCTCAAAGCTGTCCCAGCATCCCTGTTCGGGGGTAGCCAGTCCTTCTTCTTTCAGTACCTCGAAATCGTTCACCACTACATATTCGCTGAAACCGCCCCAGCCGCTGTTAATTCCCTGCGCGGCGCCAAAGTCGGAGATCAGACCGCCGATAGCACGGTCGCCTACTTTAAAGTTGCGCACCTTCTCGCCTACAGCCACTACAATTCCTGCATTCTCGTGTCCCAGAGCCAGAGGATAAGTATCTACTCCGGGAAAATGTCCCGCAATCAGCTTGCTGTCGGTCGCATTACACAGTGCCACCATTTCTGTTTTCACCAACGCCTGATAAGCATTGATGACAGGAGTTTCGACCTCTCGTATTTCTATTTTGCCGGGAGCCGGCACAATTACAGATTTCATCGTATTCTTATTCATTTTTATAGGTTATAGTTCAGTTTTTGCTATCTCTGTGTACATCTCACACAAGGCGTGATAAGCCTGATCGAAAACAGGCATCCACGCTTCGTACTTCTTCACGTTTTCGGGAATAGGCTGCACCGTCTGCTCGATACGGACAAAGCGGTCGATTACAGAGAAATCAGGGAAAACACCCGCACCGATACCCGCAAGGATGGCCGCTCCCATCGAAGTTGCCTCTTCGAGATAGTTAGGCACACGGATCTCCGCCTGATAGATGTCCGCCATCATCTGACGCCAGACAGGATTCTGGGCACAGCCGCCGATCACCGTCATGCGGTCGATAGGAACATGCTTGCGGAATATATTGATGATAAATCCGAGATTCAAGGTTATTCCTTCCATCACGGCACGCAACATATCACCATGCTTGTGTCCCAGCGTCAGACCGATGAAAGCCCCTTTGGCATCAACGTTCCAGCGGGGAGTACGTTCACCTAGCATATAGGGAAGGAACAGGAGTTTGTTCGCACCTATCGGAGAAGCAATGATCTGCTCGTCGATCAGTTCGAACACGCTGCGTCCCGATTGAGCTGCCAGTGCCTGTTCATTCTGGCAAAGTTGGTTGATCATCCAGTTGTAAGATGATCCTGCCGCCTGCATCGTTCCCGACGGGTGCAGCATACCGGGCACTACATGCGCCCAGTTCATGGTACGGCGTTGTTCGTCTACAATCGGCTTTTCGACCGTCAGTGCTACCCAGGAAGAAGAGCCCAGATAATTGTACGCAGTGCCCGGAGCCACACAGCCGACACCTACTCCGGCACAGCTACCATCGCCGCCGCCACAGATGACGGGTGTTCCGGCAAGCAGTCCTGTCTCACGGGCAGCTTCGTTGGTGATTTCTCCGATCACGTCAATCGACGAACGGACTTCGGGGAATAAAGAAAGATCGAGCTCTGCGGCTTCTATGATCTCTTCACTCCATTGCCAGCGGTTCAAATCGTAGGCATTGGTTCCCGATGCATCCGAAGGGTCTGTGGCGATAGTACCGCACAAACGGTAGTTGATGTAATCTTTCGCATTCAGCATTTTGGCAGTCTGCGCAAAGATTTCCGGTTCGTGCTTCTTTACCCACATCAGTTTCTCCACAGAGTAAGAGGCGCTGATCCGATGTCCCGTGATTTCGTAGAAATGGAGCGGGTCTATCTTTTCGGTCAACTTTGCTTCTTCTTCCTGCGAACGCTGGTCGCAATAGAGCATATGCGGACGAAGCGGATTACCGTCTTTATCTACGCAAAGACATCCCATCATTTGTCCGCTAAGAGCTACTCCGGCAATATCATTGGGTGATACCAGTTCGAGAAGTGCCTGTGTTGTGTCAACGATGGCTTTCCACCAATGGTGCGGATTCTGTTCCGCCCGGTTGCCGGAAGCATAGTCGGTAGGATAAGCAGCGGTACGCGAAGCTATCAACAGCCCCGATTCATCGAACAAAGTGGCTTTGTTCCCGCTGGTACCCAAGTCATGTGCTAATATATACATTTTATATTTTCCTTTTCAGTTAATTGAATTAGAGTGCCGCATTCGTGTATCCGGTAAGGCCGACGAAGATTCCTCCGACAATGCCGCCCAGTATAATAACTACCCAACGTGGAAACGCTTCTTTCAGCAATCCGCCGCGTGTGCCTTTCGGTGCGCAGAGCACGTCTGCAAAGATGAATCCCATCGCAATCGCCCATCCCATGTCTACCCAGGGGGCACTGCCGCGATTCCCCTGATGGATCAGGCTGAACTGCATCGGCAAGCCGTCGGCATCGTTCAGCAATCCGGTAGAGAAGCCGAATCCGGGCAGTTTATGATTGACCAGCCAGAACGTTCCGATGATAAGGGCGGCGGCCATGAATCCGCCTATCGGACCGAAGTCCTTCACCAGCTTGGGCCAGCTCATCAATACGGTAAATGTCACGGCAAAAGCTCCGAAAATAGTAGTGATGATTCCGGCATGATACATACCGAACATCTCATTATAGGTTTGTAACCATTCGCTCATTGTGTTCTCCTCCTTATTTTATCTTTCGGGCACAGTCGCACGAACGGATTTTCCAAACTACAATTCCCGCCAGTGCACCGCCTATCAGACAACAGACCAGTGTAGGTACTGCATAAAAGAAATTGGTAATGTCTCCCTGAAAGCGGACGATTCCCCAGGCTATACCGGCAGAACCGATACACCAGCCCTGATCGAGCCATATTTTTCCCGGAGGATTCAAAATCGCTCCGTTATAATGATTCATATACCACATGATGCCGATAATCAGCGTTGCCGCCAGCCAGCCGCCCATCAGACCGTAAGTCTTCCAGAGTTCCGGCCAGATGCCGAAAGCGAAACCACCACAGATGGCGGAGCCGGCAAAGGTCGATAGATAGTATTTCATATTATAGATATAGATAATGTGTTCTTGGGTTAATAATATTTTTTTAGGCACGGATTACACGGATTTCACGGTTAAAGATTACACAGTTTTATTAAATCCGTGTCATCCGCGTAATCCGTGCCTAAATCCTATTTTTTCTCTTCCAATGATAGTTTAGCCAGTGTGAAAGGCTTGTCATGCTTGGTATTTACCTTGTCCGGTCCGGTCACCAAGTCGAAACAGGATACAATCACCTGACCGTTCCATACGATAGGTTCGCCCGGTTGGTCCAGTCCACCATCGCTTCCGTCGCAATCGGGGCTTTGAGCGATACGCTGAATCTTTCCGTCCTTATCTACACGGGCAACGGCATTTGCAGAGAAATCTGCTACCCAGATATTGCCTTTATCATCGATGCACATACCGTCTGTGGTACGAAGCTGAGTCGTATCCTGTGCCCAGACATCGTTGCTGACAACTTTTCCTTCCGCGTCCATCTTGATACGATGGATAGCGCCGTCACCGAAGTTACCCACAAAAAGGTCACCCGCTTCGTTAAACACGATTCCATCCAGTCCGTATTGCACTTCGGGGTTCTTGGTGATTACCGTAGTCAACAGATTCTGATCTGCCGAAGTATTGGTTACTGCGATGTCACGGTCGTTCATATCAAAACAATATACACCGCTGACAAGCAGACCGGAAGGGTCTTTGATCTGTGACAAAGAGCTTTGAGTCACATATAATTTTCCGTTACGGATACGGATACCATTGGGATGCTCCATGCCGGATGCCACCGTAATAGTTTCCTTCAACTGGTCATTTTCAAACTTCAGACGAAGTACACGACCTTTGTTCTTTGCTTTCTCTGCACCACTCCAGCCCTGATTGTCACTGATAAACAGATCGCCCTCTTCATTGAAGGCAAGTCCCATCGGAGAAGCCCATCCGGTTTCTTCCAATACAGGCACATCCAGCCATTTTGAAACGGCTCCATCCTTAGTAATACGCATCAGGCAAGCAGGCTGTGTGATATCTGCAAAATTGGGACATGCCAGAATCAAATCTCCATTGGGAGCAATGGCCATGCCATCCGGTGTCGGACAATAGTCCGGCAATGATACAAACAGTTCACTCTTTTGCGGAAGAGTATTCTCTCCACTCTTTTGTTTGGGAGAAGTACATTGAATACAAGTTGCTCCAATCAAAGAAGCGGAAATCAGAGATAGTAAATAATACTTTTTCATGGTTAGCTGATACAAATGTTTATGTTTATAATTTGAGTCCGTTAGTTCGGTACGCAAACTTACTGGAAAATCTCAGCAAAGAAGGAAAACGACAAATCAATAAAGGACAAAATTTGTTCATTATGACGCAAAAATGCCCCTTTTTTCATTAAAAAAGGATATAATCCTTCAACAGAATGATTCATTTCATCTCTCGATTATCCATCGACAGGGAACTCAACAATAATAGAAATTACACTATTTTATGAACGAATCAAATGATCAAAACCACTAAAAAGAAGAGTTTATTTAGAAAGCACCTTCGGTCCGAATGGAGAGATTTACCGGCTAGAATCTGCCGAAAAAAAGAGAATATGAAGTCATGCGATTAATGAAACAATCCGGCTGAAAATACAAAGCGGCGCTTTGTGTGAGCTAAAGCTTAGCTTTAGGAGTCGTAAAGCTAAGCTTTAGCCTCCCCAAAGCGCTATGTTATTAACCGATGCAAAAATGCACTTTTTCGGGGGCCTCCCTAACACACGCACACACGTAAGCGCACGCGCATACACATACACACACGAACATAACTAAATACGCGTAAACTATATTATATACGCGCGCCTGTGTGTGGAAAAATTGTGGAGTGCATTTTCTGCATTTTTGCATTTTTCACCTCCGACAAGCTGTTCATAAAGAAAAGATTTATACGCATACTCTTCCATAATTCATCCCCTTTGCCCACGTATTCCGCTATTTTAAGGCTAAAAAGCACATTTTCTCCCGAAAAGTTTTTGTAATATCAGAGTTAATCGTATTTTTGTGTACAATTTTGGTGTAGTGATGACAGAAGAAGAAAAAAAGTTATTGAGTACCTTTGAAACGCAGCTACGGCATTTAATGTATTTGCACGATGAATTAAAGCGTGAAAATGCCGGGTTGAGAAAACTTCTTGAAAACGAAAAGTTGAAGAACGAGAAGGTGCAAGCTCAGTATGATGAATTGGAAGTCAACTATACAAACCTAAAAACAGCTACGGCAATCAGCCTTAACGGCAGCGACGTAAAAGAGACGAAGCTGCGATTGTCAAAATTAGTGCGTGAAGTCGATAAATGCATCGCTTTATTGAACGAGTAAAGAAGAAAGATGTATGAACGATAAGATAAAGATAAACCTGCAAATAGCAGACTCAAACTACCCGTTAACCATTAACCGAGAGGAAGAAGAAATGGTACGGGAAGCAGCCAAGCAGGTAAACATCAGGCTTAATGCGTACCGGGAATACTATAAAAACCTTGAACCGGAAAAGATTATTGCCATGGTAGCCTATCAGTTCTCGTTGGAGAAACTGCAATTAATGCAACGTAACGATACCACTCCGTATACGGAAAAGGTAAAAGAACTAACGGAATTGCTGGAGGATTATTTTAAGAAAGAATAATGCCACCGAGCCATTCACTGATAAAGAAAACACCACGCACTGCACAATATCCGAGCAAATGTATGCTCTGATATTTGGCGGTGCGTTTTTATTTATATAACTAAATTAATGTAAGAATGATAGCAATAATAGCAACAGCAATTGCTTGCTTCGTCGTAGGAGGAATCCTTTCATACGTACTGTTCCGGTACGTATTGAAGTCCAAGTACGACAGTGTCCTGAAAGATGCGGAGACAGAAGCTGAAGTAATTAAGAAAAACAAATTGCTGGAAGTAAAGGAAAAATTCCTAAACAAGAAAGCTGATTTGGAGAAGGAAGTGGCACTGCGTAATCAAAAGATTCAGCAGGCGGAAAATAAACTGAAACAACGCGAAATGGTGCTCAGCCAGCGTCAGGAAGAAATCCAACGCAAAAAGCTGGAAGCCGAAGCCGTAAAGGAAAACCTGGAGGCACAACTTGTTATCGTTGACAAAAAGAAGGAAGAACTGGACAAACTGCAACATCAGGAAATAGAGAAACTGGAAGCAATCTCCGGTCTGTCTGCCGACGAAGCAAAAGAACGTCTGGTCGAATCACTGAAGGAAGAAGCTAAAACGCAGGCACAGTCATTCATCAATGACATCATGGATGATGCCAAACTGACTGCCAGCAAAGAAGCTAAACGGATCGTTATCCAGTCTATCCAACGGGTAGCTACCGAAACTGCCATCGAAAACTCCGTAACGGTATTCCATATCGAATCGGACGAAATCAAAGGACGTATCATCGGACGTGAAGGACGCAATATCCGTGCACTGGAAGCCGCTACCGGCGTTGAAATCGTTGTAGACGACACTCCGGAAGCAATCGTTCTTTCCGCTTTTGACCCGGTTCGCCGTGAAATTGCCCGTCTGGCTCTTCACCAACTGGTGACAGACGGACGTATCCATCCGGCACGTATCGAGGAAGTGGTGTCCAAAGTACGCAAACAGGTAGAGGAAGAAATTATCGAAACCGGTAAACGGACAACAATCGACCTTGGTATCCACGGTCTGCATCCGGAACTGATCCGTATCATCGGTAAGATGAAATATCGCTCTTCTTATGGTCAGAACTTGTTGCAGCACGCCCGCGAAACAGCCAATCTCTGTGCTGTGATGGCATCGGAACTGGGGCTGAACCCGAAGAAGGCAAAACGTGCAGGTTTGCTGCATGATATCGGTAAAGTGCCCGATGAAGAACCGGAATTGCCGCACGCATTGCTGGGTATGAAACTTGCCGAGAAATACAAAGAAAAACCGGATATCTGCAATGCTATCGGTGCTCACCACGACGAAACGGAAATGACCAGTCTGCTGGCTCCTATCGTACAGGTTTGTGATGCTATCTCCGGTGCACGTCCGGGCGCACGCCGCGAAATCGTAGAGGCTTACATCAAACGTCTGAACGATCTTGAACAATTGGCTATGGCTTATCCAGGTGTGACCAAGACATACGCTATTCAGGCAGGACGCGAACTCCGCGTGATCGTAGGTGCCGATAAGATCGATGACAAGCAGACTGAAAGCTTGTCCGGTGAAATCGCCAAGAAGATTCAGGACGAGATGACTTATCCGGGACAGGTGAAGATTACCGTTATCCGTGAAACACGTGCGGTCAGCTTCGCTAAATAAGTAAATATTCAAAAGAAGATTCAATACAAGGGCGAAGCAATTCGCCCTTTTTCAATTTATCATCATTCACTTCTCATGTTTGCAGCATTACGTAGCAGCATGCAGTCTAAAAGCATCAGCTTATGAAAAAGTACCAGTTTGAAGTCTGTGCCAATTCCGTAGAAAGCAGTCTGGCAGCACAGGCAGGCGGAGCCGACCGGGTAGAGTTATGTGCAGGTATTCCGGAAGGCGGGACGACTCCTTCTTACGGAGAGATATCGACAGCACGCGACATGCTGACAACGACTCGTCTGCATGTAATTATCCGCCCGCGGGGTGGGGATTTTCTTTATTCTCCCATCGAAGTGAGAACGATGCTGAAAGATATAGAAATGGCACGGCAGTTGGGAGCTGACGGAGTGGTATTCGGTTGTCTGACGGCAAATGGGGAAATCGACCTTCCTGTAATGCAAGAGTTAATGAAAGCCTCACAAGGGTTATCAGTGACTTTTCACCGTGCTTTTGATGTATGTCATGATCCTGAAAAGGCTTTGGAGCAGATTATCGAATTAGGGTGTAACCGTATCCTTACTTCCGGTCAGCAAGCTACCGCCGAACTAGGAATCCCCTTGCTAAAAGCATTGCAGACACAAGCTTCCGGAAGAATTATCCTGCTTGCCGGATGTGGCGTGAACGAAAAGAATATCGCCCGCATTGCTTCGGAAACCGGAATACAGGAGTTTCATTTCTCCGCACGGGAAAGCATCAAGAGCGATATGAAGTATAAAAACGAATCAGTATCGATGGGCGGCACTGTACATATCGACGAATACGAACGAAATGTAACCACCGCCCAAAGAGTGATAAATACCATTCAGGCTATAAAAAGCTGAAAACTGCGATAAACAGCGATTTATAGTCCTGCAATAGCATACCTGTTTATAAATAAGGGATAATCGTAATATAAATACCGGTAATAATAGCCGAGGTGATTACTCCTGAAATATTGGCTCCCAAGGCATCTCCCAATACGAATGAATTGGGATTGTCTTTGCTTACTATCTTTTGGGCAACCTTTGCGGTGGTAGGTACGCAACTAACGGCTGCGATACCGATCACCGGATTGTAATTTCCCCGTTTGACAATGTACATGATGTATCCTCCGATAATCCCTCCGATACCGGAAAGTAAAAGTGCAACGATACCTAATACCAGCAATTTCAGAATCTTCGGATCGAGCAACAGATGTGCATCGCAAAGTACGCCCAGCAACACTCCCAACATAAAGGTCGAGCCATAGAGCAACGGACCACTGACAAAATCATAAATATGCTTCATACCGGATTCACGAACAGCAACACCCAGGAACAGGGAGAAGAACAATGGAGAGGCAACCGGAAACAAGAAACAAAGTACTGCGCAGAGAACAGCAGAGAAAGCCAGTTTCACTTTGGCATCGTAATTCTTCGGCGCCTTCTTAGTCACCATCTTAATGGCACGGAAACGTTTGGGCACTAATAGCTTGACCAGATATGGATACCCTCCGTACGTCAGTCCCAAATACAGGTAAGCGACTACCGTGATAGGAACAAACAAATGTTTTGCCAGAGCCAGCGAAGTAAAGAGCACCATCGGACCGTCCGCACCACCTACCATAGCAACAGATGCGCTTTCCTTTAAAGTCAGTCCGAGTGCGGAAGCGATGGGCACGGTAAGGAACGTACCGAGTTCGGCACATAAAGCAAGGAATATACTCGCAAACGGTTTCTGGAGCAGGAAGCCCACATCCAGCAAAGTTCCGATGCCCATAAAGACAAAGCAGGCTATAAGCCCGTTACTGAAAGTCAGCGTATAGACAGGTTGCAGAAAGTCGATCTGCATCGTATTCATCAGGTCATCCGTATCCGAAAGCATCGGATCGAGGAAGAGGTTACCCAACGTACCGTCCGGCATCATCAATGTTCCGCAGTTGATGGCTACCATGCCCAGTCCCATCGGAATCATAACCATAGGTTCGAGCACTCCCTTCCAACCCAGATAGATAAGTAACAAACCGAGAAGTACCAGAAAGACTCTGGCAGAAGCCAGTAACCAGCCGCTTTCCATCATTGTGCCGATACCCTGAAAGAGGGTGGCAAAATCAATATTTTCCATAAATAAACGTCATTTTATTGTTTGTTGGTAGTAGATTTCTTTGTATTTTTCTTGTTGACATGCGCCAGTTCTTCTTCTTTGAGAAAGAACTCACGTGTATCCCGCGGATAATAATAATCCATCAGGTTCTCTTCCGACGCACCCGGACTTACTCCATGATAATAACCGGAATAGCTGGAAACATTCCGGTTGATTCCACGGCTGAAATCTTCGCGATAATCTCCTAAGGTCCCTTCGTCCGGAAGAGGCATCTGTCTGACAAGCCTTTCTACTTTCTGCCTGTGTTGTCGCCAGCGATGTAACCGCAGCAGTTCCAGACGGTGAGAACTATAAAAATCAAAAGAATCTGCCGCATAAGCAATCAGTTTGATGACTGCCGCAACAAAAAAACCGATGAGAAAGGTGAGCCCCATCATAGCGAAAGTAGATATTAATAAATCAATCATAGCAATAAAAAATATAGGTTTTATAATATAGTATTCAAAAAAAAGAAGAGGCGCCCAATGGTAAATCATTATTAAAATTTAGACACACATGAAAGTTAAATCCCATTGGGCACTCCTCATCACCCATATAGAAACAATCGGCAGATGTTATTTGCTTGAATCACTTCGGTATACATCTTTGCTTCTATACGACGTAACTCCCGTTTCACAACGAAAACACAATATCCTGATCCCGATACTTGATTGGGTATCCGGGAAATATATCACACGTTTATAGGAACAATAAATAAAAGGAGGGGCAGAGAGAAAGGACATACCTCACCCTGCCAATGGAAAATAATGCAGCCTAAATAAGAATATGGGCTAATGTATAGACGTAGTATTTACACGAATATTTAGTGTAATTGACATCAAAACAGGTATGGCTCAGACGTTCCTCCGGAAGCAACGTATTCAGTGAGCTCAATATCTGTATTATTGCAGTATTTGTATTAAATCTCAGATTCTTGAAAGGAACAATGCTTCTCGGAAAAGAGAGGTTATCAAAAATGCAGTCACTGACCTTACTGCCGTAAGTTCCGTCAGTCAGCAATGAATGAGTATCTTTACATGATTTATCGAAACCGGCAGAAGAGACACTGCAATTTGCTCCCGCATTGTATTGCATATCAATTGCCGGGACCTCAGTTTCTTTCTGAAATCCCTGCAATTCTTTATTGGAAATATGAGTAAATCCCAAAGCCAGAAATGCGCATGCTAATATGCAAAAAATGTACTTTGCCATAATTTGCTGCAAACGTAATCATTCTTTTCCAATAACAATGTATTAATGGTAAGAATTAACGATTATTGCACTCTGGCTCCTCTTTATAATCCATGTACTACTTTCATCAATTGCTCTCCCAGGCCGATCGTATATCCTTGAGAAACAAAGACCACACGGTTGAAGGTATCGGCAATGATGAAGACAGGCAGGGTTGATTGATTCAACTTCATCGCATCAACAATCTGTTTTTGAATGCTGTTATCCACATCAATGCCATAAACAATGGTAGAGGGAAGATCTTTAAATTCATGCGTGTTGAACTTTTTATATTGCTCTTCCGAAGGGAAAAGAAAGACCATTTTACGTCCCCACTGTTCAAACTCGCTGCGCAAAGCCGCAATATCTCTTAAAGCATGATTGGTAGGCTCCTGCCCCACTCCGAGAACAGCAACCACAAAATAGCCTCGTCCGCAGGTTTGCAGGATACTTTGCAGGTCAGTACCTCCAACCGGACGATAGGTAGCTTCGGAATTGAAATTACCGATCACTTGTACCTGATCTTTACTTTCACGCATCACAAGATCAACAGTAGTCGTCTTATCCGGTTCGATAGTGAAGAATGTGGTATTGGAGAGTACCGCACCACTAGCCAGGCGGGTTCCGGTCACCATCATATAATAACCTTCGTCCAGCTTTACTCCGTTTTTCAGGAGATTCGACCACGTAGCACCACCACCCATATCTACATCGCCTTCGTCATAATTGAGCAGTTGGAACGTGCCGTTCTTAAACTTGGAGATAGTGAAATGAGAATAGTATTTAGGATCGGATAAAGAACGTATCGGAGTATAGCTGGCTTTCAACATGCCGGTACGAGGTTGCGTGGACTGCGAAGTCTCAAAGTTGACATCCTGCGGAGAAAGCCCATCACTTGCATACTGAACCTTCCCAGTCACTTCATCAATCCAGGCTGGTATCCCTATGCTCCGGGCAGCTGCTACAAAGAAGATATCACGGGACTTCTCATCAGCTACACGTGACTTCCATACTCCCATCGGAGAAACAGGAATCCGCTGAGAATTCAGTTCGTTATCAATCTTGATCTCTTTTCTGCACCATTCTATTAATGCTTTAGCATCATGAGCGGCATCAACAGGTGCCGATTTCAAGACTGCTTCAGAAATTGCATCATAAAGTACCTTTTTATAAGGAGTCAGCATCTCATTCGCTATGCGAGGATTGAGCAACGCCCTTTTCACCAAATCAGCGTCCGTTTTTTCTCCATCCGATGTGTTTTTCAGATGATCGTTCAGTACATCGAGTGTCACGTCACGAAGATCTTTTGCCGAGATATTCTCTAATAACCACATACCCCGCATTTCCTCCCATGAAATATGTTTTTTCTCCTTTCTGATAGCTGAAAGAAAATCCTTCAATGTCTGATGGTTTCCGCGCGAAGCAACCAGAAAAGCTGCCAACTTATCTTTCATAGTTTCAGGTTGCAATATATTCCCGTACAGTCCGTTCACCCATTCTTTTGCCTGTTCATCTGTCATCATCGTTGCCACATATGCATTGCGGATCGAATCTTCCTGTGCTATCCGGTGGTCATTTTCCGCCCGTTGTTCAGGAGTTACTTCGGGAAGGTTAGCCCCTTCTACCGGAGGAACAATATCCATCGGAAGTGTATAGCTTTCACCTTCTTTCTTATCTAAAGATAACTTCAAAGCATCTTCTTTTCCAAATGACAGTTTAGCATATCCGAATTTTCCATCCCTGGATGCCCATACCAACATATCTCCCTTGCCGGCAGTGAGGAAGGCTTTACCTTCGGCATCGGTATATTTCGTGGCTACCGTATAGAACTCAGCATAATTGTATATCTTAAATTCCACTTTTGCACCTGATACCGGATGTCCTTCCGTATCCGTCACCGTCACTGTAGCTTTGGCAGTAGGCGCATAATTGTCTATCACATTGATCTCCGTGTAATTCGGCGTTTCAAGCATAATCTCTTCCGGACCGGTATAGCGACCGAACACCTTTGTATGCATCAGCATCCCGCGACTGGCAGGAGCATTAAACCATCCGAGATTCAAAACCGGTTCCGGCTCGCAAGCTCCGAAGAAATACCACTGGCCATCCGCCCACGCTTCTACCCAGGCATGATTATCATCCGTATGCGCCCAACGGGGAGTATATACCTGCCTTGCCGGAATCCCCACCGAACGCAACGCAGCCACAGTAAATGTGGATTCTTCTCCACAACGTCCATAGGCTGTCTTCACCGATGCCAACGGCGAACTGGTACGTGCATCACTTGGACGATAGACTACCTTTTCATGGCACCAATGATTTACTTCCAGAATAGCGTCTTTCATGGACAGATGCTTCACCCTATCCTTCAATTCTCCATAAAACACCCGACGCGAGTCATCCAGATTCTCATTATTCACCCGGATAGGCAACACAAAATGCCGGAACAATTCATCCGGAATCTGATCCCCCCAAGGCATCTCGGTACGCGTCTGCCCGGACAAGCGAACATTCTCCAAATAATAATCTCCCGAATAATCCGTCACATCCCCTATCGGCATGTAAGCATAGAGAAACATCAGGGCTTCCTGCTCATATACAGACAAGTCAGGATTCGAAAAAACAGTAAACAGGTCTCCATGAGGAAGTGCTTGTTTTTTCTGTTCAAAGTCTTCGGTCACTTGATTCCGATAATTCTCTTCTTTCAGAAAATGAGCGTTGTTGCAGGCAAATAGCACAACAGACAGGATAAGAACGGATAAAAGATGAATGAATGTCTTCATAAAAGTGTTTGGTTTATTTTTAGATAATAAGATTGCTGATTCACAAAAATACAAGAATATTTTCTGAATGCCTAGATAAGTATATAAAAATGTGACAGATAAGAATAAGATTGTCATCAAGGAAAGAGGACGGGAAAATTGTAACAGGTTTGTAACATCTCCGTGTCCGAACCTCCCATAAAAAGAAAAATCAGAAGAAAAAGAAGATTTTTATGTTTTACAGCATATAATTCAAAAACATTTTGTATCTTTGCAGTGTTAATAAAGAAAACAAGATGTAAAACCGCTCTTCAAAACGTGGAGGGCAAAAAAAGAGGAAACAAATTATGAAAAAGAATGCAAATGAAAAAATCATGATGTTACAGTACCGTATTAAACGTTATCAAGCAATGGGAAACGGTGCTATGTGCCAAACCTTGAATGGTAAACTTCAAAAACTGCTGACGAAGCAGCCAGCCATGTAATTAAACACACTAATATATATCATGAAAAGAGCGGAGCAACCACACTGGTTCTCCGCTCTTTCTTTTTATTTCTTCTTCAAAGTCACATCACTGATTTCTACTACACCACCCTTATTCTGTCCAAGAATAGCCACGTAACAGTCTTTCAGGATAGCAGCGTCATCATCCGTATCGGACACTTCCAGAGCAGGATTTGACTTCTTACTGCTGATAGCATTCACTACCTGTCCCATGTCATAGTAAACAACCACCTTCGTCCATTTGCCGGCATCCTTGATTTTGAAGTTGTACTGTGCACCGGAAGCATTCGGCTGGGCATCAGCATCGTAATCCCTGCGCATAAAGAAAGTAGTGTTCAGTTTACCGTTATCATTTTTTTCCTCGTTCGTCTGCTTGATATATACGCTGACCGGAGTTCCTGCCTCCTTTGCTTTTGCATAAAAAGTCAACACGTAGATACCTTTCTCCAAGCCGTCTGTAATACGTTGACCAAGAAATGCTTTATACCAGGATATATTCTTCTCAGCACCCGAATTATCTATTTTCATCGCGTTCGGATACTTGGCATCTCCGGTCTGCTCCCAAGCGATTGTTGTCACTCCGTCCGCCTCATTATTCATAATGAACCACTCACCTGCCGTAGCCTTGTTAGGGTTGGTTACCTTGTTCGTTACTTCCGTAGCAAACTTTTCATTTTTGATCAGATTCTGCGCACTCACGCTTACTCCTGCGATAGCCAAAAGACTAACTAATAATACTTTTTTCATCTTACTGCGATTTTATTGTTTATACGTTATTTCTTATTTTCACTCTGCTTGCTGAATCCTATTTTATTTGTTGAATAACAAACTTATAATTTCCAGATTCTTTCTTTTCGTTTGATTTTAGTGTGATGCGATAAATCTCCTTACCCCATACATTAGAGAGGCGCGGATCGTCCAATTGGATTGTTTCCAGTTCGGCTTTGAACTGAGTCGGATAGTCCAGTTCCACTTTCTGCCCCTTTACTTCAATCTGAATTTTGCCCAAGGACGGGAAAGTGACATTGCCCCAAGTCATGAAATTCACCTGATTGGGAGCTACGGCCTCATCCAGCGTGTAGCTGTCGGTAATCGTCAGTTTCCGGTCATCCAGTGTATACGACCGAATCCAGCTTTTCACTTTTGCTTCCGACGGATAGGCGGCAGCAATATCAGTAGAGAACATGCGTTTCTTTTCATTGCAAATGGTATTTGTCGCTTTGTATTCCTGTCCGTATTTCTGCGGTATACCATTAATCATCGGCAGATTATGATAATTACTCTGCATTGTCCAAATGGTGTAACGGTCTTTACCAAATGTCTGCTTGGTATATGTACCTACCCCTGCATCAAGGATTACGGGAATTGTATTCACATATAAGGAAAACGTTCCCACATCATTATGATTATGACTTTCGTTGTTGAATCCGCCTTTGGCAGCCACGAACATTCCATTCTTATTCTTCATGTAACAGAACTCCGTCTCGGGATACCAAGTCACGTCCGGCATATCATGCTTTGGAGTCTCTTTGGCAAGATCATTGCAGCAAAGCAGAGACTGGAGCGAGCGGAATGCATCGTTTCCCATGGTCGCATACGGTTTTCTACCATTCAGCAGATAAGCGGCAAAATGCATCATTTCATTGCTGTTTACCGCTTTACCAAAACGATAGATCAGTAGAGGATCGCCACCACCTTGCGCGGAAGCATCGGCAAAGTTCACCACCCAACCATTACCGACATAAGAACGGGACATATACTCTCCCATACGCCGGATCATCGGTTCATTCAACAGGGATATTTTACCACCTGTACCATCAGAAAGTATTTGCAAATAATCATAAAGTTTACCTGCCGCGTGTCCCCAATAAGAAGTCCCTTCTTCGCAAGCGCCGTCAGACTTCACAAAGTTGATAAACTTATCTACCGATTTCATCGAACGGTATACAGCTTTTGCCAAACGGTCTTTATTGTTCTCCATCAAAAGGAAACACTGCAAAGCATTGGAGTTGCACCAAGGATTCCAGTTATTGATAATCTCACCCGGTTGCCAGTTGAACGCCATCCACCACATATCGTCATCGTTCATATAAGGGTCGAGGATACGTTCCTTAATAGCTTTGCGCATTTGCAGAGAAACCACCGGATTGATTTTGTCGAAAGGCTTACGGAAGAAATAGTGCACCCAAGCCATCAATGCACCATATCCGCCGGAACCAAGATCAATGATCTGTTCGCGGAAATCAGGAAGAGAACGTTTGCTGCTTTGCCGGGGCAGGTGAGCAGACAGTACCCATGAATTCATTTCGCAACTCATGTAAGCCCCGTTGAGTAGCTGATCGATGAAGCGTCCTTTGCCTTCCGCCAGTTCTGCCAGCATCAGCGTATTCAATGCCTGACGATTGGCGTCATAGGGAACTTCCATGATTTTACGATTACCGGTCCGCTCATATTCAAGATAGGCGGTGGCAGGAATCAGTTGCCATTTGTAGTCGAGGAGCTTCTCGCCTGCCGCGATAAGACGCTGCTTGTTGGACCCCATCAATGAGTCCCAAGCGGCACGGTCAGTATAGGCCGGATAAGGTACCCATGCCTGTTTCATTACCAGCACATTCTTCAACGTAGTTTCATCTGCCGCTTTTTGCAGCATATCGCGTTCTGTATAGGCATTGGCTTTGAAAGAGAAACTTCCAAAGGTAGCTAACAGAAAAACACAAATTAAATGCTTCATTCGATTCATGGTATTTTGTTCGTTTAAGTATGGCAAAGATAACGCATCTCTCAAAAAGTAAGGTGAGCAAATCATACGAACCTCATGACAAAAAAGTACAGACTTCAAAAAAAGTACATCCAGAAGCTCTCAGCCCTCTCGTGAAACAGACGCTCTGTTCAAAGCAAACAGACCTTCTATTTAGGGCAAACAGAGCCTTCATTCAGAGTAAACAGAGGTTCCGTTTGAAAAACATCCTGTTGATTATAAACAGAAACTTCATTTGAGCTTCTATAAAATTTCCACCGATGGTAAAACCTGAACTTTATTCCCAATCGCTAAACTCAAAACTGAGCTGCTCCCAAACTCCATGTTGTTCATCCGCCTCCTCTTTCGGATTGGAAACAGAAAGCCCGATCAAGCGGATAGGATGCTGTTCGTACTCCACACTTTTCAATAACTCTTTAGCGAGTGGAAGTATGCGATCTAATGTATACAGCTCCTGCGACTGCGTAATACTTCGGGTTATCTGACTAAAATCATGAAACTTAATCTTCAGAGTCAATGTATTTCCTTTAAACTCTTTACGTTGAAGACGTTCTATTAATTCTACCGCTACATGATACAATTCGATGATAACGGAAGAGTGAACCGATATATCTCTTTCCAGCGTTCGTTCACAACCGATAGACTTCCGAATACGAACTGCCTCAACCGGACGCTCGTCAATCCCCCGCGAACATTCATAATAGAGCGCCCCCACCTTTCCAAAGTGGGCCGTCAGCATTTCGAGCGAGCATTTACGTAATTGAAGACCATTGTGAATACCAAGCAAATGCATCTTCTTTGCTGTCACAGGTCCTACTCCCCAAAAAGATTCAATCGGAAGTCCGGCGATGAAGTCCAGCGCCTGGTCAGGATGTATGGTACATAGTCCATCCGGTTTCCGATAGTCCGATGCAATCTTTGCAAGAAATTTATTATAGGAGACTCCGGCAGATGCAACCAAGTTCAACTGTTCCCGGATACGAAGTTTTATCTCCTTTGCAATATCAACTGCCAGAGAGATTCCTTTCTTATTCTCCGTAACATCCAAAAAGGCCTCATCCAAAGACAGAGGCTCAATTATATCGGTATACTCATGAAAGATTTCGTGTATCTGACGGGAGACGGACTTATAAACATCCATTCTTCCGGATACAAAAATAAGCTGGGGACATAAACGTTTCGCCTTCTGAGAAGACATGGCGGAACGGACCCCGTAACGACGGGCTTCATAACTGGCTGCTGCCACAACTCCCCGCTCCTCGGCATGTCCCACCGCCAAGGGTTTGCCACGAAGTTCCGGATGATCACGCTGTTCTACAGAAGCGTAGAAGGCGTCCATATCGATATGTATTATCTTACGCTGAAACACTTGTATTCAAATTCCATAGCAAACTTACTATAATTTTCCGAATAAACAGCCTCTAAAATAATACGCGCCTATTTTTTTAGAAGCACAGGACATAAAAAAGATTCGATATCATAGCGATTCCATTTCTAATAATACTATATTTGTATATTGTTATCTATAATCTATCAACAGGAAAATATTTGAAATACAAACCATAAAGTAAATTTAGTATTATGAAAAAACTACTATTCTATTTATTCATTCTATGCAGCACTTCCATAGTTGCTCAAAATGGAATTACTTTTGAAGTTGAACAACTCTCCAAGCCCGAAAAATTATATCCCGTGACTTCCCCTGATGAAATCTACAGATATCTGATGCTATTTGACAATGAATCAACCATTCGAATTACAGAAAAAGACATCTGGAAACCTCCATTTAATGTAATAGCCAAGAGTGAATCTCCTGACAGTTTATTATACTTCGGGTATAATTCTTTTTTCTGCGGTATGTATCAGGCTTATGCAGATCATAGGCCGTTCGTTTTATCTCCGGATATGATTTGGCTACTGATTAATCAAGGTTTTGCCCAACATGTGAATGCCAACCATGAGTCTTTGAGAAAATATTTTGTAAATTTCTCCGGAAAGGAATCTTTAATTGTACAATCCCATAAGAAACTGAAAGACCCGAGTCTTTTATGGGAAGAAATTTTCCCGCAGTTTACGGAACAGATAAGAAAAGAGGTAGGAGGCCATTTGGTTGAAACACTCACTTGTAATTTCTCTACAACGACCTCTTTGGAAAAGACTGTTTCTGAAATAACAATAATGGAAACGGTAAAATCATACTTCGAGTTTATCACCATAATGATTGTTTGCGGTATTCCGGAAATCACGCTTGAAGGGACACCACAAGACTGGGAAAAAGTTTTAAATAAAGCCAGAGGACTAAAAGAATATAAACTCGAATGGTGGATTTCACAACTTGAACCTCTTTTGGAGGAGTTTGTGAAGGCATCAAAAGGAACAATAAACCAAGAGTTTTGGCGCAATATGTTTAAATGTCATTCGCCAAAGTCATGCGGAGCTCCCGAGACTTTTGATGGATGGATCATTAAATTCTTTCCTTACGACAATGAGGGGAAAAGAAATAATCTAAAACAGATTGTGGGTCGTAAAAAGCTTCCGAGCGAGATAGTAAAAGTTGATTTAAAGTATATTGAAGCATACAATGACACCGTAATTGAAACACCACTGGAGTTGTGGTCCGGTTTCATCGGACTCAAACAAAACAATGAGAATTTTGCACTGAGACCACAAATTGGCTGGATGGTCAAAAAGAAAAACACAGACAACACCGGACTCATAAACAGATTGAAAGCCGATGCCAAAGGCAGGGGTATCAACCTTAGAGTGAAAGAGTTCCCTTCCGTCCTGCTGAAACTTGAAGAAATAAAACAGTTGGAGCTTACCTTTATTAATGAAATTGATATACCGGACGAACTGTCAAAAGTGAAAATCGAAAGGTTGAAGCTATCCGGCAGAATTACTAAAGAAGAGATGCAACGTATCAAAACTTTATTTCCCAATACCGACATTAAGATAAACGGAAGTAGAATATAACAAAAATATTACCGAGTAATTCACAGAAACATAAAAGAAATAATCAGGATTTCATATAAATAAAAAATAGGGGCTGAATTCTGCATTGAGAATTCAGCCCCCGCTATTTAATCTACCTAGAAAACAAACCTATATTTATTCAAGCCGAACCCTCATATCTACTACCGTCGGCTCTACAAAAGACTGACTACCACCGGTTTCACCACGCAAACCATTATTGGAAGTTGCGTCATTATGATTCGGTGACTGGTCGAGCACATACCACACTCCGTCCCGTTGTTCGATATCTTCTCCATTCAGTTTCCAATAACCGACCAGACCATCTGAACCTGAATCGACAAACATCATATTTTCACGAATCTGATTCGCAGTACGGGCTACCGACCATAAACGAACCTCACTCATAAATCCGTTCCATTTACGATTCCGGTCATAGTCATAAGCATAACCGATGCAGAAACGTTCGTTCAAGTCGAATGTCAGTGAGCCTACCGTCTTTTCTGCTATTTTCTCTCCATTGAGATAAAGAGTAGCCATTCCCGCAGAAGCATCGTAAGTGAACGCTACATGATACCACTGATTCAACAGGAATATAGATACATCGGGCATCTGAAGTGCAACACTTCCGGCCATTTGAAGCTCGTTATCAGGATGATTCAAGTCACCGGTACGCATAATCAAAGTACCTTCATTGCCCATAATGGTGCCCAGATTCTTCCAACGTTCGGCATAAACCAATGCTTCGTAGGTGACAGAACCCATTGTTTTATAAGCAGTCGGCAGACGTACATCAAGCCAGCCCGGATTGATACGGTATACCTTATCAATAATAATTGGTTTCCTTACTACAATATAAGTAACGCTCGAACTGCTTATCTTTTCAATGTCCGTACTGTTCACTATTACAGGCAGAATATACGTTACCCCGTCTTCCCCCTTGGTAATGTTCTTTACCGACAATCCGCAGGGATCAGCATACAGTTCGCCTGCTTTAATGGTCGAAGAAGTTCCTGTCATTTCATAGTTATCAGTCGCCAGAAGCTGTCCGGTCGTCCCGTGTTTATGATTGTAGTCATCCACAAGGTCCTGCCCTCCTACCTGATAGTTCACATTTACATTACTCTTCACCATCGTTGAAAGCCGCGACACCAATTCGCACTCGTAGGTATCCGCTTCAACTTCCACTCTTATCACATTACTTTCAAAGTAAAGTTTCGGTTCCAACAGATCGCTTTCGCTGTCGTTGCAACCCACACTAGAGAAAGACAATGCAACTAGTGCACCTGCATATAAGATTTTGATACGTTTCATTGCTGTTCTGTATTTTTATTAGATTGATTGTCCATATATTCCTGATAAGCCTGCAGATTGATCTGTATAGCATGACGCACAAAATTGTAATCACGGGCATTATCATAGTCATTATCAAGTCGGAAAGCACCGACGCCACCTTTCGGACCATTGGCATGGTTATAAGCAGCCTGAGTCAAAAGTACACCACCGGTAGTCCAGGATGACTCAAAGTTCTCTGTAAAGATGTGCTTACGATAGTCGTAATATTCTCCACACCAGCTTTGCAAGGTACTCACTCTTCGATCGAGATTGGAGTCACCATATGCCTGAGTGATGAAATAGTCAAAATAAGGAGCAGATTCTTTGTTAGAGTTCCATATTTCACCGTCAATCATAAAATAGTAGTACTTACCATTCGGACGCTCGGTTGCCATCGGACCAAAGTATTTTCCTATCTCTTCTACCAGATAATGCAGAAACTCACCACGCGGACCACCTCTGCGGTCTTTCAGACTGCCTACATATCTTCCGCCGTCACCACCATTATCGGGTTCCCAGTCAATGTCCAGACCATCATAATCAGTCGCAACAATCGTGTCTACCAATGCTTTGGCATAACGTTGAATGGCTGCGATATGGTCTTCAGCACCTTTCTCTCCACTGGTAAATCCCCAATAAGCTTCTGTTGCCTTATTGACCAGTTCCGTGATTTCCTCACTGGAAGCATTCGGGTTTTCCGCCTGTACTTTTTCTGAAACGGAAGCAGGCGTAATACCAGTTCCAATATTATGCAGAATGTAACAAACCGTGATCTTACCGCCTTTCTTCTTTTGGAAAATCTCCTTATCAGCCAGTTTCGCTTCATTCAAGCCGAATGGACCACTCCACATCGATACCATGTCGATGCTGTCCGGCAAAGAAGCCAAATATCCTTTACGAATAGGTCCCTCGGGAGACCAGTTGCTGAACCATCCGAAGAAAATAGGACGTCCGTAACCCTGACTGGTTGCCTTCCATGCACGAAGATCGGCATAATACTGTGCACTTTCTTCATTGTCCATCGTGTTGTAACCGCCGATATGTTCAAAGTCCTTGCTCTCTATATCGACACACGACGCAATCATTATCCCTATAACAGGAAGTATATATAATAATCGTCTTAACATTTTCATATGAATCATAGTTTAATAGATTTTATTTTTACAATCCCACCACAACTGAGTAGTTGCTTTGTCTTTATCAAGACCGCCCAAGAGCTTCAATGCTTCTTCATAATTGGCTCTATCCTCTGCCGACTGATAGAAACTTACAGGATACACCATACGACGAATACCACCTTCACGAGTAACGCCCTGTCCGCGGTTGGTCTGCACCTGATTCAGTTTCGGATAACCGGTTCTTCTCCACTCAGTCCATGCTTCGTGACCGTTCGGATACAATGCAATCCACTTTTGGATCATGATCTTCTCCAGTTTTTGTTCCGTTCCACCGCTGAATGCGGGTGTTGCAGTAGTAGGAGCCGCAGCATTGTAACTGTAATAGGAGGCTCTCATATTATGGGCAATCGGAGTCAATCCGGAAGCCAGATAGTCGTCTACAGACGAACTGATACCATTTTCATCAAATGACGTGGCAACTCCTTGTTCGTACAGTGCTTCCGCATCACCAAATTCGCTTCCCCATCTCAACGCAGCCTCAGCTCTCAGGAAATAAACTTCGGAAGCACGCATCCAGTAAGTCGGAGTATTCGAGGTAATATTGGGCTTGGAGAAATCGGTATAAATCGTATTCTGCTGATTGGCATTGCCGGGAGGCACCGCCTGATAGTTTTTTCCATCAAAAGCCGCTACCGCATACGCACTGGGAGAAGCTTCAAAATAAGCACTCAAACGCGGGTCCTGATAGCCCAACAAATAAGAAAACATGGAAGAGCCCATGCGGCACTCATTGTATTGATTGGCCAGCCAATCGATGTTGTTACGAAATACCATTCCGGCTCCGGTGCTCATCTGTGCCTCGTCCGATTTGGAAGTCATCACTCCAAACGGATGATTCAAAGCCTGACGGGCATATTTCTGTGCAGTCGTTTCGTCCGCATAACTGATACGCATTGCCAGACGCAACATCAGCGAATTGGCGTATTTCACCCATTTTCTCGTATCACCGGCATATACGGCATCATAATCGGCAACAATAGTTGCCCCTTGTTCCGCTCTCACTGTCAAGGCTTCGATAGCGGCCGTCAGATCGGCAAACATGGCATTGAATGCAACTTGCTCGCTGTCGAAAGGTATCACCAGTGCAGGTTCTCCTGCATGGGTGTAAGGAATGGGACCGAAAGACTCAAGCGTTTTGTGCCAAGCAGATATTTTCAGAATCTGAGCCAAAGCAAAGATTTCCGGTGTTTCGTTCTTTTCGGATTCTTGTTTTATCTTCTTCCAAGAAGACAGCAGTGTCGTATATGAGTTGGTATAGGTAGCCGCCACCCAATTGTCCTGTAAGTAATAGGTAGTATTGTTGCTACCGCTATACCAGTTATTATTCTGTCCGAAAAATCCGCTCCACGAATCGGCTGACAGATTGTATGCAACCTGATACTGGTTGATGGCCTCCGTATCGTCAGCCTGAGTTCCTACGGTGATTACAGCTCTTTGCATCGCCATAACAGCACCTCCGACAGCAACACCATCTCTTATACCCATTTCGTCGGTCATCTCGAACGGATTGGTGTTTAACTCTTCGAAGTCACAAGCAGTAAAGAGCGACAAAACGCAAATTCCTGCTAATAGTTTATATTGATTTATCTTTTTCATGGGTCAGTTATAATTTAAATTTAATACCGAAACCGAAACTTCTCACACTCGGCTGCATAAAATAGTCATTACCTTGACCGTAAGTTCCTACGGACGGAGTCAGTTCCGGATCGTGCGGAGCTTTGCTATAGAGCATCCAGGGGTTATTGGCAATGAATGACAAAGTAACATCTTTCAGTACATTCTTAAACCAAAGGTCGGGGAACCTGTAACTCAAAGTCAGTTCTTGCAGACGGATATTGGTTGCACTATATACATAATATCCGGAAGTGGTATAGTCACCCGTACCTATCAGCTGATAATACGATTGTGCATCCACTCTCCCTTGTCCGGGCAGTAAGACACCGCCTGCATCGCGTGCTTCGGCAGACGCTTTGGATACTCCGAAGCGGTCGAGAATAGCCTGAGTAGAAGAAGTTACCACACCGCCGAAACGTCCGTTAATCAGGAAGCTGAGTCCGAATCCTTTGTATGACAGCGAGTTGCTCCATCCCAGGTTAAAGTCCGGTGACGTCTTGCCCAAGAAAACCGGTTCACCTTGTTCGAGTCCGTACGAGCCGTCTTGCTTGATTTCAACATACCCCTGACTGTCTTTCTTCAGGAAAGTATTGGCATATATATCGTTGATGCTGCCGCCTACTTTTAATATAACGCGTCCGTTGTCTTTCCTTACTTCGGGTACGTTGATGGGCTCGGGGCTCATGTCAGTACGATAGTTTTCCACCATTTCTTTGATTTCGTTGACATTGCGCGAGAAGGTCAGATTGGAGGAGAAGCTAAAGTCTCCGAAGCTGTCTCTGTATCCCAACGATGCTTCCCAACCGTGATTTTGTACATTACCAGCCTGCAAATAGATTTGTTTGTAACCCGAAAATTCCGGCAAATCGCCAATAAAGGTCTGATTGTATGTATTCGATTTATAGTAAGTAACTTCGGCACTCAGTTTATTCCATAAACGTACACTCAATCCCAATTCATAAGAACGGGTACGTTCTGCCTTGAAATCAGTAAAAGGATAGATGCCTGTGGGAGCCAGTGCACCACCGATAATCGGAGTGGTCACAGTTCCCGGAGTAAGTCCCGACTGTGATACCGGAGAACCGACTTCCGTATAAGACCCGCGTACCTTTAAATAGGAAATGAACTCGGGCAGTTTCACCATTTCAGAGATAATACCGGACAGACCTACCGAGGGATAGAAAAAGGATTCTTCGCTGGTGTTTACCAACCGGGAGTTCCAGTCATTACGACCTGTCAATGTAAGATAAAGCATACTTCTCCAGCCCAGTTCGACGTTGGCAAAGATAGCGTGATTACGTACGCGACTGTCACCTCCGTCTTCCGAGATACGACCGTTGGAAGGGTCGATGTTGCTGGCGGCAAACAGGTTTGTTACTCCGAGCAAGGTTCCTTTGTAGCCTCTTGCCAGCGACCAGTAGTTAGAGTAGCTATAACCCAAGTTGGCAGAAATATTAAAATCGTTGAACTGCTTGTTGATATTTAACATAAAGTCGGCATACTCCTGACGGTCTTTGTAATTGCTGTAATCATACAGACCTTTCTTTCCTTCGGCAAATTTCTGATCGGAAGTAGCATAAACCTTACGTTCAAACTGAACATGAGTATCGTCCATACGATAACGTCCGGCAAGATTCATCCAATCGGTAATCTTATAGCTCAGACCGACATTAAACATATAACGGCTCTTCTCGTTCGTTGCGATGTTGCGATAAGCAGTCCAGTACGGATTCTGCGAACCATAGGTTGCATCGGCAATCGGCCAATACTGTATCGGAATATTGCGGCTCTGATCATAACGCTCGAAAGTCTTGATATCGTCGAAGTCTTCTCCACGGGGGAAAAGGTAGGCAGAAATCACCGGATTCCAGTATTGTCCCTGCGATACCATGTTTTTATCTTCCTGTTTCACATAGGACGCTCCTAAATCCAACTGCAATTTATCGTCCAGAAAAGTGGCTGTATTGCGAATGGTGAAGTTCAGACGGTCATAAGAATTGTTGGGAACAATACCTTTTGAATTGGTGGATGAAACCGAAGCAAAAGTTTGATTCTGCTTTGTACCGGTAGACAAGGTCAACGAGTTGATAAAGTTGGTTCCGGTGTTGAAGAAATCACTCTTGGGATCATACGAATTCGGACGGGCCAGTTTGTCACCCCAGCTTTCGAACATACCTTCTTTATTTCCATACGTGTTCTGGAATTCGGGCATCATGTACGCTTTGCTGAATTCGGATGAAGAAGAAAATGATATCTGTAATTTACCTTCCTGCCCTTTCTTAGTAGTAATCAGAACGACACCATTTGCCGCACTACTACCATACAAAGCAGCCGCCGAAGGTCCGCTCAGAATAGAGATACTCTCGATATCTTCCGGATTGAAATCAGCAATACCTTCCGTTCCGGCTTTGCCTTCACCCATGATACCACTATCTGTGTTTCCCATATTAGTATTAAACAAAGGGATACCATCTACTACATACAGTGCATTGTTGTCGCCTTCGATAGATTTAGCGCCACGCATAACGACACGCGTCGCACCACCGACACCACTACCACTCTTGTTGATACTTACACCGGCTATCTTACCATTCAGTGAATTGATGAAGTTGGCATCTTTAATGCCGGTTATATCCTCGCTTTTTATCTGCTGCACATTGTAAGACAGTGCCTTTTCTGCCCGCTTGATACCCAATGCCGTCACGACTACTTCGTCCAGCACTTCCGTATCTTGTTTCATTGTAATCGGGTAAAAGTCCTTATTGGAAACAGCAATCAGTTGAGTTGCATATCCTATATAAGATATTTTCAAACGGGCATTACCGGGACTTTTAATCGAAAAGTTTCCGTCAAAGTCTGTAATTGTCCCTGTAGAACTGCCGTCCACAGAGATATTTACTCCGATCAGGGGTTCACCATTCTCATCGGTTACTTTCCCTTTGATATCTTTGACAGATTGTGCAGCTGCCGGTTTCTTCTCCGTAACTATAATATAATTACCTTGAATCTGATAAGAGAAACCTGTTCCTTTCAAGATTGCATCGAGCGCAGTAGTCACCGATACGTCTTCCAAGTTAAGATCGGCAATTTTCTTTCCTTTCAATTCGGAATCACTATAATTTATAGACATCTTCGACTGTCTTTCCACAGTTTTCAATGCATCTACTACAGTGATATCTTTCTGCTGGATAGTAATTTTACTATCACTTTGAGCAAAAGCAAGGGTCTGCATCAATAATAGACCTAAAAAAATGAGAAAGACTCGCTTTTGAACAACATTATCTGCTCTTTTTTCGTAAATTTGTAGCATCTTTTTAGTATTAGTTAATTGGTTATTATTCTATGATCAATTGAAATAGCGTCGAGATACGCTAATATTAGAAGGACAATGATTTCACATCCGGGAGAAACGGCCATTTCTTCCGGATACTTTTTTGCATAGTACATTAAGTTAAAAAAGGTTCAACAATCGTTTTTCTATATTTTATCAGTTATATAGCATTTATTCCCCTTAATTATATATTTCACATCCCCTGCCACCTGTGTTATTATCTTCATCACCTCTTCCAAAGTGGCTTGCTGTTGGAAACGGAAACTATACGATTTATTGTTCAGGCTGTGAAGGCTATAAACAAAGGTATAGGGAAATTTGCGTTCGAGACTCGTAAAAATCTCATCGAGATGCATATCACTGAAAACCAGCTCTCCACGCTGCCAGGCAGTCACATCCTCTATCCGAGGCGATTGGAGGCTACGTTTCCGGGTCTGTTTATTATACGTTATCTGCTCATTGGGTTTAAGTATTACATTAGATATCAGATTATTAAATTCTACCTTCACACTACCTTCCAGCAGAGTTGCAATCAGTTCATTGTTCTCCGGATAGGCATTCACGTTAAACTCTGTACCTAAAGCTGTTATTTGAAAATCATTGGCTTTCACTATAAAAGGATGTTTTTCATCCGGCTTTACCTGGAAATTTGCTTCGCCAATCAAATATACACTTCTGGTCTTACCGGCAAACTGCTCCGGGTACAGTAAGGTGCTTCTCGAATTTAGCATCACCCGGGTACCATCGGGCAATGTAAGTTCTCGTATTTCCGCCGTTGGTATGAAACATTCTACCAAGTCTTTTTGCGGTTTGTCTTTCTCCAACATAAGATAGATAGAAACAGATGATACTGCCAACAGGAAAATAGCTGCTGCTCTCCATATAAGTAACTGATACTTTTTACCGGAACCGACAGACTGCATTCCCAGATTTTGTTGCATCCGTAATATGGACTGTTGCATTCCGCGAGGTACTTTCTGTTCTCCCGCTTGTTGCCACAACGTGTGAAGTGCTTCTTTTTTTTCTTCCGCATGATTGTCGTCAGCCAACCATCGCTGCACTTTTCTACGCGTAGCCAATGAATACTCATTATGCCCGAATAACTCTATGATCTGTTGAATATAGTTTTTCATCATTAATTTCTTCCTTTATACACTAAATACAACTAAAAGAAAAACACTACTTAAAGGAAAATAGAAAAAATAAAAATAGAAGCACTTTTTTTAGTTCTATCAGTGCTAAATACACCTGGTGCTCTACCGTACGGATGGAAACATTAAGCTTTTCTGCGATTTCTTTATAACTTAATCCCTTAAAACGACTCAGCTCGAATATTAACCTTCGCCGTTCAGGCATTTTTTCCAAAGTCAGGCGAACAACCAGCAACATTTCTTCATAATATATATTATTAAGGGCATCTTCCCCTTCTATCAATTCATGAAGCACTGTTTTCTCAAGGTATCCTTCCTGATATTCCCGTTCGATTTGCTGATGCTTGAAGATATTCAGAATAATGTTTCTGGTCATTATAAAGAGGTAGTTATCTAATTCATTTTCATTGTCAAGCCATATTTCCGGTTGTAACCAAAGCTTACAGAAAATATCTTGAGCAACATCTTCAGCATCAACTTCCGACTTAAGCAACAGCTGGGCATAATTCTTTACTTTCGGAAAATTAGAAATAAAAAAACGCTGAAACTTCAGCTCAATTTGGTTAACATTATTTTCCATATCCGCTAAGATTATTATCGATTACAAGTATAAAAGTAGACATTCTCAAAGATTAGAACATAATAAAGATATATTATTAATACTTGTTTGCATATATTTATAATTATTCCGTATATAAAACAAAAACACATAAATATTGACAATACCAAATAGCCATATTATCACACCAAAAGAGAATAGAGTGATAGGATGTATAAGAAATTGACTTTGTATCTAAAAAGAGATAAAATAAAGGATCAACAATAAAAAGGGGAGTAAAAGAGAAAAACTGCAAAAAGAAAAAGCTCTGATAATCAGAGCTTTCATTTGTTTTTAAGTGGAGCTGGAGGGTGTCTCTCGAACCTTTTTATAAAATTT
>ULQG01034570.1_pt1 | contig 75095 bp, 60 predicted proteins | sample 1954251 | NCBI WGS metagenome assembly ULQG01 (sample SAMEA4835649, study PRJEB28245) | human gut metagenome | biome: gut microbiome; material: fecal sample | place: Denmark | collected 2008 | reverse complement strand
GGCGGCGAAACCGGCTCTGCTTCCTGTTACTCCGGATCAATCCAAAAATTTGAATCCTGTAAAAAATGCTGTAGTGATGTTTGTTCTTCAGGGTGGACTGACACAATTTGCCCAACCGGCTACAGCAAAGTTTATTCAGGAAAAACCGAATGCGGAAACAGCTGCTACAGCCAATGTTCAAAAGAAGTTTGCGGTGACAGCTATCAGATAACCCTCAACTTTGTATCTGAAAGCATTTCCGAAGGCGAATGTTGGATGTGTCATTACTATGGATACTGCGGTTCAACAGGCGTTTCCTCCGCAACATGGTGCACGACGTCTGCTGTCGGCAATTGCCCTTCAACCTCGACAACCTGGTGTGACAACTGCGAAACCGTTTACATTTCACCAAGCAATCACTGACAAAACTTATTTTTTCAGCGTTTCGGAGAGCACCGGGCGGCGGTAGGACAAGTTTACCGGACGAACAAAAGACGGCATATTGTCATCGGTAACGCCGTCGCCTTCGTCTTCAATTACCGGCTTATCAAGCTGCGCCGGCATGATCCGGGCCTGGTACAGGCAGGTCAAGCCGGGAACCGGCTCATAAAAGTCGTCAAGGCCGCTGATATTTTCATTATAGCCAAGGTACAAAAAGCCGCCTTCCGCCTGACGCGTATAAATTTTTTCCAGCAGGCGGCGCTGCATGTCCCTATTAAAAAAGTGCAAAACATTGCGGCAGAAAATGATGTCAAACTTATCCATGAAAGTCAGGTCATCCATCAGGTTATAGCGGCGAAACTCGACCATTTCGGCGATATCGTCGTTTATCATCCAGCCGCCCTGTTCCTGATGAAAATTGTCGATTATCATGCGGGCATTCAGACCCATCTGAATTTCGAACTGGTTATACAGTCCGCGCTGTGCCTTGGTTACGGAGACCGTCGACAAGTCGGTACCGATAATTTTGATGTCCCAGTCGCCGACATTAAGCAGCTTGTTTCTGACTGCGATGGCGATTGAATAGGTTTCCTGACCGGAAGAACAGCCAAGGCTCCATATACGGAGTTTTTTGGCGCCGCGGTTCAACTCCCGGATATGCGGCAAAATCGTGTCTTCAAAATTCTTAAAAACCTTATAATCGCGATAAAAGCTTGTTTCTGACAGAGCCAGCGCCTCGACAACCTGCCAAAGCAGCGCTTTCTGCCCCATTTTCAGCTCGGCAATCAGCTCTTCTACCGAGGCATAGCCCTTCTCGCGGACAAAATTATACATCTTTTTATCAATGATAAAATATTCGTCGTCGTCAAAATCCCAGCCGGCATTGTCTTTAAGGAGGCCGAGAAGATAATGGTAATCGCTTTTTCTCATGAGCTTATCTCCTAAATCAGGCCAAGAATCTCAAGTTTGGTAATGATGATTTCTTCATCAAAGGGTTTCATTATATAATCGTCGGCACCGCCGTCCAGCGCCTCGCGGATTTTGTCGACGTCGACAAGCGAAGAACAGAACATGACTTTCGGCTGTTTGATTTTTTTGAGGCTGCGTATTTTATAAAGCGCGTCGATACCGTCCAAAACCGGCAGACGCCAGTCCATGATGACAACAGCCGGCTCGTTCAGCTCCACCATTTCCACCACCTCTTCGCCGTCTTCAGCCTCAATGACCTCGAAGTTAAGATTGGCCATAATCTTGGAGAGCAGCATGCGAATGATGCGCGAATCGTCAGCTATTACACATTTTGCCATCTACAACACCTATTCAATGCTCAAACCGAAGCCCTTATCTTCGATTATATTCAGTTTCAGTTTAAATTTGCTTAAAAGTTCCTGCAAATAAAATACGGGGGCGTATTGTGCCGTTCGTTCGATTAATTTTCCATTAACGGCGGCGGCAACGGCGCCGATTTTTTCGGCCGAGCGGCTTTCGCCCGCCGCCAGAATCAGCAGACGGCCGGTTTCTTCGCGAACCTCAATGTTTCCGCCTTTGATAAAAGTGTCTGCCAGTATCATTACCGCAAGCATGGCCATTTTGCTCAATTGCCAGTTGCTGAGCCGCATAGTCAGACTGATGGGATAATTGACATTGCCAAGAGTTTTAAGATAATCAGCCGTCGTTTTTTCGACAAGATCCAGTTTTTCCAGATTGGCATTGTCAACGCCGAAGGCCATGCGAAAAAACTTGAGCCGCGCCGTCAGCACGCCGGAACTGACCTTGAGAATCGAACGAATATCGTCCATAAAGTCCATATCCCCCTCTTCCAGCAGTTCCACGGCATTGGACACGGCACCGATATTGCCGATAAGGTCATGGCTGATACGGGTACAGACCAATTCAGAAATTTCGGAGACAGACAAAGTATTTTCCATTTTTCACCTAAAAACTGTATAAATCGGTATTCATAAAACGCTGGTCCTCGCGGGACATCCGGGTATAGTCCAGTTCGCGGAGCATCGGATCTTCCAGGACGAGCCGGCCGGTCGCCGCCTGCAGATAGGGCTTATTGCCGCCCAACCCCCAGATGACGTCGTCGCGGTTGTCTGGGTTACCATACTTTTGGTTAATTTTTTTCCAAAAATCGTAAATTTTTATGTTACGCAGATAAATTGCCTTCTGCGAATTGCCGGTAATGTTGGCAGCCTCGCTTTTGTAGGAAATCTTATAAGCCTTGTTGTTGGTAAAGTTGCTGGTAAATCTGACCTCGATGCTTTCCTTGGTGTCGTATTTGGCATAGGAGGCGGTTTCGACATACTGATGCTTGTCGCGTTTGGCTATTTTTATAACGCAGTTTTCCAACCTTTCGTAACCGACAACGCCGGCGGCGCGGCATTTATCCTCATTGCGCCAGCGAATAAAGTTCGGGATGTCCATTTTCTGCATGCTGCGGCGAAATCCCCGGCGGGTAAGCGTATCGTCTATCTGCTGAAAAGACATGCGGAGCATGGCGCCGGATATGTCAAAGACCGAAGCGTTGGAGCGCTGATTACGGCGCTTGGCCTTTTCAACCATGGTTTCCAAATCGGTTTCCGGAGAAGATGATGCCGTCGCCGCCGACGTCTGCGGTGCAGCAGTTTTTCCTTCCGCCGTCGCGGCCAACTTGTTAATCCAGGTGCCGCTGACTTTGGGCAGCGGCAGTTTGCCGTCGCCACTGCCGCTTTCCTTCAGGTTTTCGGTCAGAGGCTGTGCGGCGTCGACTTTTATTTCTCCTGTTTCTCCGGCGGCTGAGGGAGAAGCCGCGTCAGGCGCGGCGGCCGTCGGCTGATTCAGCAGCACCGGCGATTTCTGCAGCATCGGAATATCGGCCGGCGCGGCGGATCCGCTTTCTTCTTCGCCCAGCGCATTGCCGACGTCGTCAAAATTCATGTCGGCCTCCTCTACAAACCTGGGAGCGTCAATCACGGAACCATTGCGGGTCGGCGACAAAGACGTTTGAGCCATGGAGGCGGGCACCGGAGCCTGCAGCGGCGGCAGCCCTTCATTGGCACGGGCTTCGTTTTCGGCCAGCTCCGGATAAACGGCAGGATCATACTCTTCGTCAGCCTGCGGCGAAGCTGCCCAAAAAGCGGCACAAAAGCCGAATATGACCCAAAATTTTTGCATCATTACAGAATCGCATCCTTTCCTATCCGCCTACTATATCCGTTTTTTGCAAATTAGCAAAGCGTTAGCTGTAAGTTATCAATAAGAAGAATGCTAAAATTTTGGTTTACAAAAAACAGAAAAAAAGCTAAATTTCCGATAACTTCAGGGGGTAAAGATGAAAGACAAAACCATTCACGTCATCGGGGCCGGACTGGCCGGCTGCGAGGCCGCGTGGCAGATTGCCCGCCGCGGCATCGGCGTTGTCCTGCACGAAATGAAACCGCAGAAATATTCGCCGGCTCACAAAAACGCTGACTTTGCCGAACTGGTCTGCTCAAATTCCCTGCGCTCGGACGATTATCTGCACAACGCCGTGGGCCTGATGCATGAAGAAATGCGCCGTGCCGGGTCGCTGGTTATGGAATGCGCCGACCAGACGAAAGTTCCCGCGGGCGGCGCGCTGGCCGTCGACAGGGACGGTTTTGCAGCCCTGATAACGCAAAAGATCAAAAGCCATCCGCTCATCAGCGTCAGACATGAAGAAATCGGCGAGCTTCCCGGCGAAGACTTCGGACGGACGATTATTGCCACCGGACCGCTGACCAGCGACAAGCTGGCGCACGCCATTCTGGAAAAAACCGACCATCAGGCGCTGTCGTTTTATGACGCGATTGCCCCGGTCGTTTTCAAGGACAGCATCGACTTTTCAAAAGCCTGGTATCAATCCCGCTATGACAAGGGCGACAGGCTGGACTACATCAACTGCCCGCTTTCGAAAGAAGAATATTACCGCTTTGTCGACGAACTGCTGAAAGCGCAGAAAGTCGAGTTTCACGATTTTGAAGAGGCACAGTATTTTGACGGCTGCCTGCCGGTTGAAGTAATGGCCGAACGCGGTATCGAAACGCTGGTTTTCGGCCCGATGAAACCGGTCGGCCTGACGAATCCGCACAACAGCGAAAAACCCTACGCCGTGGTTCAGCTGCGGCAGGACAACAAGGAAGACACGCTGCGCAACATGGTCGGCTTTCAGACCAAAATGAAGTACGGCGAGCAGGAACGGATTTTCCGAATGATTCCCGGGCTGGAAAAAGCTGAATTTGCACGATTGGGAGGCATTCATAAAAACACGTTCATCAAAAGTCCGGTGCTGTTGGACGAGTTTCTGCGGCTGAAGAAGCTGCCGCATATCAGCTTCGCCGGGCAGATTACCGGCTGCGAAGGCTATATCGAAAGCGCGGCCGTCGGGCTGCTGGCCGGATATTTCGCCGCAACGGAAACCGCGGGCCGAATGCCGGCGCTGCCGCCGCGCACCACCGCTTTCGGGGCCATGCTTTCACACCTGACCGATGACACCAACGTTGAAAATTATCAGCCGATGAATATTAACTTCGGTATCTTCCCGACTATTTCGGGCGAAAAGACAGCCAGCGGAAAATTCCGCAAAATTAAAGGTTCAGAGCGTAAAACCGCCTATTGCGAACGGGCGCTGGCCGATTTGTCGCCCTGGCTGGAGAAACTGAATGAAAACAAGGCATAAACAAGCCAAAGACGAAAATTTTCCGGTCGGTTCGCTGCTGATTGACAAGAAGCTGCGGCCGCTGGTAGCCCAGTATTATCGTTTTGCCCGTTACGCCGACGACATTGCCGACAACCCCAAGCTCAGCATGAAAGACAAGCTTTTGCAGCTTGGCGAAATGGAAGACATTTTATACGAACGAATCGACTACAAGGGCCGCAAACTTGCTTTTATCAAAACGCTGCGCAGGGACTTTATCGGCGAGAACCTGTCTTTTTCCTTACTGACCGACTTATTAACAGCTTTCAGGCAGGACGCCAGAAATTACAAATACGAAACCTGGGGACAGCTGGTTGAATACTGTCGCTGGTCGGCGGCTCCGGTGGGACGTTTCATGCTGGCTCTGCACGACGAAAACCCTTCGACCTATCTGCCGGGAACCGCGCTTTGCGTCGCGCTGCAGATACAAAATCACCTGCAGGATTTAAAATATGATGCAAAATTATTAAAAAGGGTGTATATTCCTGCTGATATGCTGAAAGAGTACGGCGTAAAAGTCCGCGATTTGAGCAACGACAGGGAAACGCCGCAGTTAAGTCAGCTGAAAAAAGCCATTTTGCAAAAAGTGCGAGGTTTAATCAAAGAGGCGGAAATTCTGCCTTCGATCGTAAAAAGCCGGCGGCTCCGGATGGAGCTGGGCGTTATCCTTTCCTTAACCGTTATTATGGTAAAAAAGTTAGAGAAAGGCGATGTTTTGGCAAAGGAAATAAAGTTTTCGAAATTTGACTGGATTGCAGCCGCCGTCCGCGGCATTGCCAAAGGCTTGTTTACAAAGACGAAAACATTGACGACAAAAGGTCTGGTATGAACGATATAAAAAAAATTGTCAGAAAGTCAGGGACATCTTTCTTCTGGAGCATGAGGTTTCTGCCCAAGGCCAAACGTGAGGCCATGTATACTTTGTATGCCTTTTGCAGGCATATTGACGACATTGTCGACGGCGACAGCAGCATTGCCGAAAAACAGGAACTTTTGCAGGCCTGGCGCGAAGAGCTGGACAACATCTATGACAAAAAGGTTCCGGCTACCGAAATCGGCCGCCGCATTTATAAAAACTGTATGCGTTTCAAACTGCCGAAATCCGAGTTTCTGCGTCTGATTGACAGCATTTCGATGGACGTGCCCAATCCGGTGCAGGCGCCCCGGCTCAGCGATTTTTACCGTTACTGCCGCGGCGTGGCAGGCGTGCCGGGCAGCCTTTCGCTGCGAATTTTCGGCTGCAATGACGAAAAAATGATAGAAGAGCTTTCCTCTTCGCTGGGCAACGCGCTGCAGATTACCAATATTTTGCGCGACGTCAAAGAAGATGCTCTCAGCAATCGTCTGTACATTCCGCGCGAGTTTTTGCAAAAAGCCGAAATTACCGCTACCGACCCGCGGACCGTCGTTACCGACAAGAACCTGGCCATCGCCCGCGAAGAGCTGGCTAAAATTGCCAATGAAGACTTCAAAAAATCTTACGAACTAATCAAATATCTCGACAAGAAAACCGCGCGTCCGGTTAAAATCATCGCCGGCATTTACAAAAAATATTTCGACATCATGCAGGAGCGCGGCTGGGAAGTAATTTCACCGAAACCGACCATCGGCAGATTCGGTAAGCTCGCTCTGGCGGTCAAGGCTCTGCTGGCTTCGTAATGGCCGCGGTTCAGCCCAAATATCACATTATCGGAGCCGGTGTTGCCGGCTTACAGGCGGCGCAGCTTATCCGGCGGAAATATCCGCGCGCGGAAATAACCGTTTATGAGGCGGCGGAGCATCCGGGCGGACGCTGCTTTTCGTTTGCAGATCCAAAACTCGACATAACTCTGGATAACGCGACGCATGCCGTTTTGCACGGCAACCGTCTGGCCGCTGCGTATCTCGGCCAAGATGCAAAATTTGCCAAAGCCGTCTTTTATGATATGGCCGCAAAGAGAATAAACGCCGGTCAATTCGCCAACCTCAAAGAAAAGTCTCTGGCTTTGTTCAACCTGCCGCCGGACAGGGCTGCTCCCGGCATCATCGCCAAAACGCTCGGCAAGCTGTTTCCCTTTACATCCGGACAGCTGAAGGTCTGGTTCTCCCGCGGCGATTTGAGCGATTGCCTGATCAGGCCGCTGTGCAAAGGGCTTAATATAAAATCCGGGCGGAAACTGACCGGCTTTGCCGCCCAAGACGGTTATATTTATAAACTTATCTTCAACAAAGAAAACGTTGCCCTGCTGCCGCAGGACAAAGTCATTGCGGCAATGGACGCGCACAATTATACAAAAATATTTGGCGGGCACGATTTTGAATACAACGAAATTACCAACGTCTTTTTCCGAACCAGCATGCAGATAAGCCTGCCCGGCGGCAGCGATTTTCTGGGATTGTCCGGTTCTGCGGCACAGTGGCTGTTTACGTCTCCCGGACTGACGGCCGTTACAATCAGCAACAGCGGTGAACTAAACCTTTCCGACCGTAATCTGGCCTTGGAAGTCTGGAAAGAAATCTGCGCCCTGCGCGGCCATGCCGCAGCCTTTCTGCCGCCTTACAGAGTTCTGCGGCATAAAAGAGCGACCATCCGGCAGGATCGGCGCAACAATGCCCAACGCCCGGCCGACTGCCGCACGGCATGGAAAAATATGCTTATTGCCGGCGACTGGACGATGAAAAACTGGCCCTGTTCAATTGAAACCGCTCTCGCTTCCGCACATCGGGTCGCAGGACACTGCTGACATATCGTCAATTTTGTTATTTGGTAAATGCTTTAAAATACCATTTTAGATAAAACGGCAACCACCTGACAAGTTGAAAATGGCTCTTGCCGGCTTTTCTATCCAGCCAAACGGTCGGGACTTCAGCTATTTTATAACCTTGCAAATAAGCCTTGATTACCAGCTCCAATCCCAACTCAAAGCCACCGCTGCTTTCAATGGTCTGTTGGCTTAAAAACGATTTTTTATACAGCTTAAAGCTATTGGTTGCATCATGTGTCGGAACCCCGGCGAGGTAACGCAGAGAATATCCGGCACAACGCGATAATGTCGACTTAACAAAGCCGCCGCCAATTTGCCTTCCGCCTTTCATATAACGAGAGCCGCAAACAATATCGGCCTGTTCGTCTTTTGCTTTTTGCACCATTTCGTTAATGGTTTCCGGGGCATCAGACAAATCGGCCATAGTAACAATTATCATCTCGCCGTCAGCTTCCTCAAAGCCGGTTTTGACAGCATTAAGCACTCCGGGCCGATATTTATTTTTTAACAACCTGATTTGACACCTTTCCTGCGGCAAAAAGCTTTTGACAACCGGCAGCGTGTTGTCATTATCCATATCATAAACAATTAAAATTTCATGGGCAAACAACAGCTTATTCTCAATATTTGTCAGCGTTTCGATAATATTCTCCGCTTCATTATACACCGGAATCACGATAGAAACATCAATCACCCCTTTTCTCCATCACAATAAACGGCTTTGCTCCCAGAACAAAACATCATCAAACCGATGCCGATAATTTTTTTTGCCAAAACACTAAATCCCTCCCAGTTCTATTTGGGTTTTAATCCACGGAATAAGTTCATCCAACATTGCATCTAAAGAGGTTTTAGCCTCAAATCCCAATAAATCTGCCGCTTTGCTTACATCAGGAACTCTTTTCCGGACATCATATTTAAACGGCTTATCACTAACACAGGCAAACGGTTGTTTCGGATTAATCTTGCTCCAAATCATTTCTGCCAGTTCCAGGACTGTCGTTGATGTTGCCGCAGATAAATTAAAATCCTGGTTTGTTGCCTCCTGACGCTCTATACATAAACGAATTCCCCGCGCCAAATCTCCGGCATAGGTATAATGACGGATTTGATTTCCTTCGCCCAAGATATGCAAAGGATTTTGTCCCAGTAAAACTTTTTTTATGATATCCGGCACAACGTGACTCATTGCCAATTTTACATTTCCCGAGTAAATTTCCGCATCACACAACGCCTTTTTCTCGCCAATTCCAACACAATTAAACGGGCGTATAATTGTATACGGAAGGCCATATTGCTCAAATGCGCCCTGACAATAATATTCACATGCCAATTTTTGGAACCCGTAAGTGCTGTTTGGCGGCGGCATCAGGCGTTCATCGCCTTCTTTTGACGGCCACTTCGTTGCCGACTCATAAACCATTGATGATGACAACACATTTATTTTCTGCAATTTTTTATGTTGATATGCCCAAATTGCCGCCTCAAATGTTGAAGCCATAATCCGTTCGTTTTCCGCCAATAAATCATATGCGTTTTTATGGAAATAGGAGATTCCGCCAACCATGGCTGCCCCGGCCAGAACCTGGTCACAATCTGCGATTAGTTCTTTCATTAATAACGTATTTTTAACATCATCTTTCACAAAAGCGTAATGAGGGTGGCTATCATACGATTTTTTTATTTTTCCATATTTTGAATAATTATCAATTCCGACAACTTCGTGTCCGTTATTCAATAATTCTTCAATTGTATAACCGCAAATAAATCCTGCCGAACCCGTTACCAAAATTTTCAACTTATTCTCCCTAAAACGCTTATGAACGCCATATATTCCAACAATCGACATAAGGCTTGCTTACTTTTAAGTTTCTAAACTCCTGATGAGGAACACCCAGAATCACACCATCGGCTTTATCTATCGCTTCCCTCAGATTCATCATGCCTTCAACATAAGGATCCACGGGCAAAACCTCAGCCATCTTAAACTCTAATTCTTTTTTCAACTTAAAAGACAAACTCTCCCTGGTGTCATCATTATCCGGCTTAAAAGTCATTCCCAGCAAGGCAATTTTTTTATGAGCCAAACCGTTTATTTTTTGTTCCATCCGTTCAACCAAAAACTTTGGCAGACCTTCGTTAACAAGCATTGCCGAAGTTCCCAAAAAAAACTGATTGTCAGAATAAGCCACCATTTGCATACAATCTTTAAATAAACACGGTCCTGCCGCAAGGCCAGCCGAAGCATAATGCTGCGCTCTGGGATATTCATTTTTAACAGCATTTAAAATTTTATAAAAATCCATTCCTTCCCTTTCGGTCAACATATAAAACTGGTTGGCTATTGCAAACTCAATATACCGCCAAGTGTTTGTCATCAGTTTGGCAAGTTCGGCTTCCTGTGGTTCCAAATAAACAATTTTCGGCGAAAACGCAGAAAAAAGATCCGCGGCCTCGGCAACAGCCTTTTCGCCGATACCGGACACAATCTGCGGCAAGGCGTAAAGTTCCCGAATACCTTTTCCCTGCACAATTCGTTCCGGACAAAATGCCAATTTTGGATTTTCAAAATGTTGTAACAACAAATCGTAAACCACTGCCGTAACACCGGGGAAAACAGTACTCCGCAAGACTATTAACTGATTTTTTCTTAAAAAAGGCATATAAGCTTTAACAACATTCAAAACATCATTTATTTTCGGGGACAGATGCTCATCGACCGGCGTGCCGACCACAAAAATAATCACATCCTGCTTACAGACTTCTTGTATATCCGTCGTTGCAAACAGACTTTTACCACCGCAACGGCGCAGTACCACTTCTGCTCCTTCCTCAAGAAAAGGCAGTTCATGCGAATTTATTTTATCAACCGCATTTTGATTGATGTCAATCAAAGTGACCCGGCAGCCGTTATCTGCCAAGACTAACCCCAGCGGTATGCCGACATGTCCGCATCCTCCGATGATACCAACTTTTTTATCAGTCATTTTCAAATTCCCTTTTATACAACTTCATCTGTATTTTCTTCTGCCAGTTGTCTTCATCGGCAAGAATCAGAAATTCGGTAATCAATCCTTTATCCTGTCCTGTCAGCAAATCATGAAATTCTGAAATATTGTCAGGGATTAAGGATATCGGAAAAGGATTTTGCAAAGTGTCCGGTGCCAGTTTATATATTTTTACCGTTTTATCCGAACGACCAACTACCATCCATACCGGCGCAGCTTTAAATAGGAAAGTTCGGACACGTCCCCATAATGTGGGGCGAACAGCTAATGAAACATAAAGCAAACCGTCTTTTCTTTTCAGGTCAGAAACTCTTATTTTTTGATTAAGCGATATATTTTTATAACTGACCGGCACATATTCGGCCTTTTCAGCATCTGGCCGCTTTTGGAGTAAAATTTTACGGTCATCTTTTTGGCTAACCTTATAATTCTGCTGAATCGCACTCCATGTAGCGGGTGTATCCAATATCATATTTCGCCCGTCAATCGCCGAAAATTCGGTTATTATAAAATCTGCGCGGGTGTCTTCGGAAAATGACGCGGCGCTTTTTTCATCTAATCGTTTCGAATAGGCCGAATATAATTGTATAATCGGATTGATTTTCCAATTGAGTTCATTGGCCGGAATATATGACAGCTCATAAGGAAGCGCTTCAACCGTTTGTTTGCCTATTATATCAAGCCAGCTTTGCGGCAGTTTCCGCTTTGCATATTGTCGGTGCTTAACCTCAGCATAGTTTTCCAAAATATCCAGCTGCCGTTCTACAGACAAAGCTCGTTCAAAATTTGCTTGCAAGGTTGAAAATAATTGAACACAAGCCCCAAACACAATATAGAAAACGGCCAACTGCCAGACGAAGACATTGTTTTTATCCCGTTTGTAAGTTAAAAACAAAATCAAACTACATAAATAGAAAAACAGCGTAAAAAATGTTATCAGATGAGCAGAGTCGGCCCTGACAAAACCGCATTTAAAAGAAAAAAACGCTAAAGGAAGTCCGATAAAAAGCAAATTAAAACATTCTTTGTTTCTAAAAAAACAAATGCCCAAAAGCAGTAAATATAAAACAAGCAATAAGAGCGCAATATATAAAAGAGGATACCCCCTTACGCTCCAAATCATGACCTGGCTGAAATATGACGAAATATCCAAACAGGCTACCAGCCATTCCGCAAAATTTGCCGGATTCTTAAAAATAAAAACAATAGCTAAAACAAGTCCAACCAGAAAAGCCGTCCCGGCGCTAAAGGCAAAATTCCAAAATAAACGTCGGCCTTTAAACAAAAAAATAAGCGCAAGAAACGAATATATGAGCGTATTGCATACAAAAACATTAAATTTGAGAAGCAACGTAAATGCCAACAAAGTACCGGAAACAACCGAAAGCATTCTAAAAATTTTGATTTTACCGGTTAAAGACAGCAAACACACAGACAGAACAAAAGATACCAATTCCCAATGATAAGGCAAAGGAAAGAACAGCAACCAAAATCCCAGCAAGACGGAAGCCCGGAAAAGCGCACTTTTTCCCTCTAACCGATACTGACGAAATATCAGATACCCTACGCCTCCAATCAATAAACTGACCGGCAGAAAATTGTTAAGCAAATTTGCCCAGAATACGTTGTTTCCAACCATTTGCGGGACAAACATAAACCCCAGAGGCCCATAAGTGAAAGCCCAGTCCTTTCCGGGAACAAATGCAAAAATATTGTTCATCGCCCACATCCAGGATGGATCCAGCCCTGTTTTTTCAAGATATATAAAGTCCCGCAAAAACGAAATTTCCAACAAAGCCAATGAAAGCACGACAAATAAAAAGCGCTTGTTTTTACTTATAAAGGTACAACTCTTGGAAAGCCTGCCACCGATGGGCATTAGCGCATATAGTTTTTTCATTTTCTTCCGATGACAATATTTTTTATAAGTTTATTGTACCTAATACCCCCCCATAATCAATTAATTTGACGCTCTAAAATCTATTAATTTTTTAGTTTATACAAATATTTTGAACGGCTATTTTTTATGTCTATTTTGTATTATATTAAGAAAGCTAACCGTTTTTACTGACTTGTTTATGTTAATTTTATATGCAAAAACCTCCCAGCTTTGGAAGCCGGGAGGTTTTTGTGCATAAAAACGCTTATTCGGCGTCTTTGTTTTCTTCACGAGCCTTGGCGGCTGCGGCCAGATCGTCGGCAATACGAGCCGAACGACCGCGCAGCGCGCGCAGGAAGTACAGTTTCGCACGACGTACTTTACCGATACGGGCGACTTCGATTTTGGCTACATTCGGAGAATACAGCGGGAACACACGCTCTACGCCTTCACCGAAAGAAATCTTTCTGACCGTGAAAGAAGAATTCAGACCGTCGTTTTTGCGAGCGATGCAAACACCTTCATAAACCTGAATACGTTCGCGGTCGCCTTCCTTAACTTTGGTATGAACTTTCAAGGTATCACCCGGCTTAAAGTTCGGGATGTTTTTCCCTGCCGTGAGCTTTTCCATCTGCTCTTTTTCTAAGTTTTCGATAATGTTCATTAGTTTTACCCTTTTAATTATTTAAGTTCTCTATATACCTAAACCTTTTTAGAATCAAGATATTTCTTATAAAGGTCCGGCCGTTTGCGCTTTGTTACTTCCATTGCTTTTTCGTGCCGCCAATCGGCAATATTCTGATGATGTCCGCTTAAAAGAACCTCCGGTACTTCGCGTCCGTCCCAAACTATCGGCCGTGTATACTGCGGATGCTCGAGAAGTCCGTTTTCGAAACTTTCGTCGGCCGTCGATTCAGCGTTGCCGAGAACTCCCGGAATCAATCTGACAACCGCATCCAGCATAATCATAGCCGCCTGCTCGCCCCCGGTAAGAATATAATCGCCGATGCTGATCTCCTCGATATTGCGGGCTTCGAGCACACGCTCGTCAACGCCTTCAAACCGGCCGCAGACAACGGTAATTTCTTCTTCCAATGACAGTTCATGAACTTTAGCCTGGGTAAGAGGCTCTCCGCGAGGGGACATATAAATCAGACGGCCCTTGTCATAATTGGCTTTGAGTGCCGCATCGAGGACATCGGGACGCATAATCATACCGGCTCCGCCTCCGCAGGGAGTGTCGTCTACCGAACCGTGCTTATCAAAAGCATAGTCGCGGATATTGACGGTTTCGAGTTTCCACAGACCCTTGTCCAAGGCCTTTCCGGTTAAGGAACAACCGAGGAACCCCGGAAAAATCTCCGGGAATATGGTCAGTATTTTAACCTTCATCGGAAACTTCTTCCTCTGCATCATCTTGAGCAAAGTTCATTATCGCAGATTCAACAATAATAAAGCCTTCTTTAACATTCACGACCGGAACGTACTGCTTCGTAAACGGTATCATCTCCAACCGCCCGCTTTCTTTGAGCTTGAGTTCGAGAATGTCTCCGGCTCCGAAGTTATAAACTCCGGCAACCGTTCCCGCCTCCTTACCGGAAATCTTTTCCCTTACCGTCAAACCAATCAAATCGGCATGGTAATACTCGTCTTCTTCCGGTTCGGGCAAAGCGCTCTTGCTGACGTAGAATTCCGTTCCGACAAGCGTTTCGGCAAGGTTGCGGTCGTCTACGCCTTTAATCTTTACCCGCAGCAGTTCCTTGGAATGTCCGGTTACTTTGACGGAAAAAACCTTATCGCCGGCCTTGTTTTCAACCGGGCCGTATTTGTCGAGGTCACGGTCGACTTCGGTAAAGCTCTTAACTTTAACCTCGCCCTTAATACCGTGGACGCCGACAACCGCCCCCAAACAAATCCGTTCTGACTTTTCCATCTCTTTTTCCGGTTTAAAAAAGCTGTTTTCCTAAAAATAACAAAGCAAAAATCAGATTAAGCCTGAGCTTCTTCGGAAGCGGGTTCGGCAGCGGCCTGAGCAGCAGCTTCGGCAGCAGCGGCAGCTTTCTCGGCTTTTTCTTTCATTCTTTCCTGAGCCTTGGCTTTCGGAGCAGATTTCTTCGGCTGTTCACGGATTACCGGAGCAGAGCACAGACCGAGGGCAGACAGCATTTTCTGCATTCTTTCGGTCGGCTGGGCGCCGTTTCCGAGCCAATATTTAACTCTTTCTTCGTTGATGACGAATCTCTCTGCATGATCTTTCGGCAACAGAGGATTAAACGTGCCTAATTTTTCAATGAATCTGCCATCACGGGGAGCTCTCTGATCAGCGGCCACTACTTTGTAGAAGGGGCGCTTTTTGGAACCACCGCGGGATAGTCTGATACGAACTGCCATTTTTTTGTCCTTTCTTCAGTTAATTTAAGTTCCGGCATCCGCCTTATGGCTAAAACGGAAACCGATTACCCATTCCGCCGAGCATTCCGCCCAACGGACCATTTTTAAGGCCGGATAGGCCGCCCATGCCGGCCAAAGCCTTCATGCCGCCCATCTTGCCCATTCTCTTCATCATGGCTGACATCTGCTCATAAGACTTGAGCAGCTTGTTAACCTCATGAACTTCAACACCGGCGCCCGCCGCAATGCGTTTTTTGCGCGAGGCCTTGATTAAATCAGGATTGCGGCGCTCCTTTGCCGTCATGGAAAGGATTATCGCTTCCTGCTTTTTGACCAGACTGTCGCCGACGCCGGCCTGTTCAATCTGGTTTTTAAACCTGGAAAGTCCGGGTATCATGCCGATCAGGCTGCCCATGCTTCCCAGCTTTTGAATCTGTCTTAACTGCGCAAGCATATCTTCCAGGTCAAACTTGCCTTTCATCATCTTCTGCGCCATTTTTTCGGCTTCGTCCCGGTCTACGTTCTCAATGGCCTTCTCGACCAAAGACACAACGTCGCCTTGTCCCAGGATGCGGCCGGCCAGACGGTCGGGATGAAACTCCTCGAACTCGTCTATCTTTTCGCCGGTGCCCAAAAACTTTATCGGTACGCCGGCAACCATCTTCATCGACAGCGCCGCGCCGGCGCGGGCCGAACCGTCGATACGCGTGAGCACAATACCGGTAATACCGACTTTTTCGTTAAATTCGCGGGCTACCGTACAAGAATCCTGACCAATCATCGCATCGGCCAGCAGCAGCGTTTCAACCGGATTGGCAATTTTTTTGACTTCGACGACTTCGTTCATCAGCTCTTCGTCAATGTGCAGACGACCGGCGGAGTCCAGAATAATAACGTCAAAGCCGCCCTTTCTGCCTTCGCTGATTGCCCTTCTGGTCGTTTCGCCCGGCTTTTCGCCTTTAATGACCGGCAAAGCGTAAACGCCTGTCTGTTCAGCCAGCTGCGCCAGCTGTTCCTGCGCGGCCGGACGATAAATGTCCAACGAAACCAGCATGACTTTCTTTTTGTTCTTCAGCCGGTTGGCGATTTTGGCCGAAGTCGTGGTTTTGCCGGAACCCTGCAAACCAACCATCAGAATACATGCCGGCGGAACGGCGTTCAAATTCAGTTCGGAACCTTCGCCGCCGAGCAGCTTGACCAATTCATCATGGACGATTTTGACCACCATCTGCCCGGGCTGAATCGAACGGACAACCTTTTCGCCGACGGACTGTTCCTTGACTTTGGCAATGAATTCCTTTACCACCGGCAGCGAAACATCAGCTTCCAGCAGCGCAATGCGGATTTCGCGCATGGCGTCGTCAATGTCCTTTTCGCTCAAAACACCCCTGGAGGTAATTTTGGAAAAGACGGAACCCAGTTTATCTGTCAGCGTTTCAAAAATCGTTTTACTCCTTCTGCCTACAAAACCCGTACCTACATACTATTGCACGCAGGCGGCGGCCTGAGCGCTAACCTGTCGACATCGTGCCCCGAAACCGCGATGCTCCCTTGCACCCGTTTCAAAACCCATGCCTACATACTATTGCACGCAGGCGACGGCCTGAGCGCCAACCTGTCGACATCGTGCCCCGAAACCGCGATGCTCCCTTGCACCCGTTTCAAAACCCATGCCTACATACTATTGCACGCCAGTGTGCGAACCCTCGCTGACTGGCGGCACGCCTCGGCGTGTATAAGTTTTGGTCTTGTCCTTTGGTAAAAAACCTTATTAATTTTCTGCTTTATATAAGCTTTTGCGCCGAGAGTCAAGCAAAAAACAGCAAAGTGTTGTGTTTCAAAAATATTCGGGTATAATGCTTTTATGAACAATGACGTACAATATCTTTCTCCGTTTATGTTCGCCGCGGCAATTCTGGCGGTATTGTCGGCTGCGGCCGTCATCAGGCTGATTTCCAAAACGTTTTCCCGCCGCAGGGCTTTGCGGCATCTGCGTCATGACAGCGGCACGGACGACGAGGGAAAACTCCTTTTCAAACAGAAAATCCGCCGTTGTTACATGGTTGAAGAGCACCGCAACCGTGAAAAACTGAAGCGGCAGATTACCAAGGGAATTATGCTGGCTCAGACCTATCAGTTTCAGAAACTGCGTCATACGGACATTACGCACATTATCCGGCGGACGCTGCTCAATTTTCGTTACCGTTTTTTTACCAACCTGCGGCTGGCGCTTATTCGCAAAGCCCGCAGCAAGAAAGGCGGCACCGGCGGACTGACGCATATGCAGCAGACCGCCATCCGGGAAATGATGACCGCCATGGGATTAAAGAACTTCAAAAAGCAAAACCGTCCCGCCCCGGCAGAAACGAATCCCGAATGGCTGGCGCAGGAGGCAAGAATCAAGGAAATGAACATCGGCCTGGAGCGCAAAAATCTGGATAAACCGCCGGAAATACGCAAAGCAGCCGTACGCGCCGGATATTATGCCGACGACAGTCTGAAAAAGGTTATCGACGACTCTTGACAAAAATTTTGACACAATACATAATAAGTTTCTAACTCAGTATCTATTGTGTCACTTTTTAAATATATACTCATGAAACGATTATTTATTTTCGATGTCGACGGCGTTTTGTTAGACCTGTGGACATCAATGAGAGCTGTATTTGCCAATTATCACGGCATGTCATTAAGCGATGAAGACTGGGACAACATCATCGGGGATTTTCTGCATGATCCCAAGCCGTATCTGGAATTCGGAGACTATTTTCATCAGTCGCAGACTTTCAGAAACCTGCTGCCGATTAAAGGAATGCCCGAGCTGGTGTTTGAGCTGCGCGACCGCTGTTTCGACCTGGCCATCATCAGTTCCAGCGATCCGAACTTTGCGGCACAACGGCGCAAAAACATTGAAGAGCATTATGCCGACTGTTTTGAAAAAATCATTTGCGTCGGCATGAAGCAGACCAAGGAAGACGCCTTGCGGCAAGCCGCGGCGGGATATGACGAGGTTTTCTTCATTGACGACAATCCCCGCCACTTGTCAGACAGTCTCGGCATTGTTACCTGCCCGATCTGGAAAGAAAACCGATACCATCTGTTTTTATGGCAGGGCATCGACCACACCGGCATAAAGAAAGCTCAAAGTGCCAAAGACATTCTGAACATTGCTCTTGGCAAAAACTAAAAACCCCAAAAGAGCCGCAACAGCCAAACGCTGTTCCGGCTCTTTTTTTACGCGTTTTTAAGACTATATATCCGGCAAGGAGAACAACATGGCCTGGATTTATCTGATTACGGCGGCGCTGTTTGAAATCGGCTGGCCGCTTGGTTTTAAAATGGCGCATCTGTCGGAGCATAAAATCGTCTGGATCGTCTTCTCGGTGGCTGCCATGACCCTGAGCGGCGCATTCCTTTATCTGGCACAGAAACATATTACCATCAGCGTCGCCTACGCCGTTTGGACGGGTATCGGCGCCATGGGAACGTTTCTGCTCGGCGTTCTGGTTTTCGGCGACGGTTCCACCCTTTACAGCTGGCTCGGCGTCATTTTCATCATCAGCGGCGTCATTTTGCTGAAAATTTCCCATTTCGGCGCTTGATATCGTTCCGGCAATGTTTATTTAGAAGAAAAACAAACAACCGGGAGAAGAATGATGAAGATTGCCATTGTCGGCGGCGGCGCGGCCGGCACAGCCTGCGCCACGCGTCTGCGCCGTCTGAACGAAAATGACGAAATCGTCATTTTTGAAAAAAGCGGTGAACTGGCATTGTCCAACTGCGGCCTGCCGTATTTGCTTTCCGGCATTGTCGAAGACGGCAAAGCGCTTATCGGCACCACGCCGGAACAGATGAAACAAAAATACAACATCGACTGCCGCCTGAACGCGGAAGTCGAATTTATTAACCGGAAAGACAAAAGCGTCACGGTTAAAGGCCGGGAACCGGAAAGTTATGACAAGCTGATTATTGCCACCGGCGCCTATCAGCTGAGACCGGACATCAACGGCATTCTCGGCGAGCAGATATTTACCGTCAACAATCTGGAATCAATTTACAAAATCAAAGATTTTGTCAAATATAACCAGCCCCGGAATGTCGTGGTTGCGGGCGGCGGCTATACCGGCGTCGAAATGGCCGAAAACCTGATGCGCCTCGGGCTCAAGGTTTCCATCGTCGAAGCTTCGCCGCATTTGCTTCCGGGGCTTGACTACGATATGGCCGCCACGCTGCATAATTATCTGCGCGGCAAAGGTCTCAGGCTCTACCTTAACCGCCGCCTTACCGATTTCGGCGACAGCAGGGTTACGCTAGACAACGGTTTGACAATCGAATACGACATGGCCGTTGTTGCCACCGGCGTTCGTCCCGACCCGAAACTGACAATTATGTCCGATTTGGAAATCGGCAAAAGCGGCGGCATCAAAGTCGACGAACATATGCAGACTTCGGACAAAGACATTTATGCCGCCGGCGACGACGTCGAAGTTACGGATTTCATCACGCGGCAACCGGTTCGAATGGCACAGGCCGGGCTGGCCGTAAAGGAAGCTAAAGTCATTGCCGACCACCTGGGCGGTTTGGACAGCCGGTTTGAATATGCCCTCGGCACGTCGATCATCAAGGTATTTGAAATGACGGCAGCCTCCGCCGGCGCCAATGAAGAAAAACTGAAAAAGGCAGGCATTTCATACAAACATTTCAATCTTTACGGTTTTGACCATTCTGCCTATATGCCGGACAATGAACTTCTGCTGCTTAAACTGCTGTTTGATGCCGACGGCAAAATTCTCGGCGCTCAGGCAATCGGCAGAGGGAACGTCAGCAAAAGAATTGACATTCTGGCTCTGGCCATACAGAACGGAATGCATGCCGCCGGGCTTGAAAATGCCGAATTTGCCTATGCGCCGCCGTTTTCGGCAGGCAAAGACGTCATCAACAATCTCGGCTCCATGGCGGACAATCTTCTCTCCGGACGCGTCAAAACCGTTAATTACAAAGACCTGCAGGAACTTAAAGACGAAATTATGCTGATTGACATCCGCACACCGCAGGATTTTGACGCCGGACATATCGAAAACGCGGTAAATATCCCGCTGACCGCTCTCCGCAACAACCTTGACGCCATTCCGCACGAAAAGAAAGTCGTGCTTTACTGCCGCTACGGTGCCGGCTCTTATGCGGCGGCCAGAATTCTTGAAAACCGCGGCTTTGACAATATTTACATTTTAAACGGCGGAATGGAATTATATGGCGAAATTCTTCGCGACGAAGCCGAAACCGACGCTCTGACAAACTAAATAAAAGCCCTTCACCGAGGGGCTTTTATTTAAAGGAAGTATTCGCGGAGATAAGCCGGCAGGTCGGCAATATTAACGCGATGCTGTTCCATGGTGTCACGGTCGCGGACGGTTACGCTTTCCGGCTGATTTTCCAGCGTTTCAAAGTCAACCGTCACGCACAGCGGCGTACCGATTTCGTCATGGCGGCGGTAAGCTTTGCCGATATTGCCGGTATTCTCCAACGCGACACGGCCGATGCCGAGTTTCAGCAGATTCTGCTTAATCTCATGGCATTTGTTCATAATCGCCTCATTGTTCTTCTTCAGCGGGATAACGGCAACTTTAATCGGCGCCAGATGTTTTTTGAGTTTTAGCACGATACGGCTGTTGCCTCCGCCCAAATCCTCTTCTTCGTAAGCCTCGGTCATGACGGCCAAAACGCCGCGGTCAACACCCATGGACGGCTCAATGACGAAGGGAACGACCCATTTGTTGCTGTCGTCCATAATGCAGAGTTTCTGAGTTGAATCCGGGTTGGGATGACAATGCGACGTCAGGTTCATTTCCTCCTGCGCCTTGGTATGGTTGCCAAGGTCATAATCAGTGCGATTGGCAATGCCTTCAAGCTCTTCCATGCCGTGCGGAAACTGATATTCGATGTCATAGCAGGCTTTGGCATAATGCGCGAGGTCCTCTTTCGGGGTCGTATAAATATTGATGTTTTCACGCCTCAACCCCTGCTCTTCCCACCATTTGATACGGGCTTCCTTCCAATATTCATGCCATTTTTCGTCTTCGCCCGGCATAACGAAATATTCCAATTCCGCCTGCTCAAACTCGCGAACGCGAAAAATGAAGTTGCGCGGCGTAATTTCGTTGCGGAAAGACTTGCCGATTTGGGCGATGCCGAACGGCAGCTTGCGGGAAGTGGCATCAACGACGTTGCGGAACTGGGTAAAAATCGCCTGAGCGGTTTCCGGACGCAAATAGCCGAAAACCGAACCGTCGTCAACCGGACCGATGGCGGTTTTAAACATCAGATTGAACGGACGGGGCTCGGTCAGCTCGGTCGAGCCGCAGTTCGGACACTTGCCGTCTTTGATATGATCGGCGCGAAACCGTCCCTTGCATTTCTTGCAGTCGGTCATCGGGTCGGAAAAAGTGTCTTCATGCCCGGAATAATGCAGAACTTTGCGGTTGGTCAAAATGGCGGCGTCCAAACCCTCAATATCATCACGCTCATAGACCATGGCGCGCCACCAGGCGCTTTTGAGGTTGTTCTTCAGCTCGACGCCCAACGGACCGTAGTCATACACGCCCTGCAAACCGCCGTAAATATCGGCGTTTTGGAAAATAAACCCGCGGCGTTTGCACAGCGATACAAGCTGATCCATTGTTTTAGCAACCATTTTCTAAATCCTTGTCCATAAAATATTGATTAAATTTTAACTTATTTGTTGTAGTATAATTAAATTCAAAAAGCAAGGGAGATAATACAAAAATGGCTAAGAATTCAACCAAAGTCGCTTTGATTTATGACTTCGACGGAACGCTGAGCACCTGCGACATGCAGAACTACGGCCTGATTCCGGAACTCGGCATGAAACCGAAAGCCTTTTGGAAAAAAGCCAATCAATGGTCCGTCGACAACTGTGCCGATCAGGTTACCGGCAGCATGTATTACTTTACCAAAACGGCCAAAGAAAAAGGCGTCAAGCTGACGAAAGAAAACTTTTTTCGCTGCGGACAGAACATTGAATATTTTGAAGGCGTCGAAACCTGGTTTGAGCGGATTGACCGCTTCGGCGCGGCTTTGGATCTGGAAATCGAACATTATATCATTTCCGCCGGATATGAAGAAATTATCGCGGGCTGTTCCATCCGCAAATATTTTACCGACGTATTCGGCTGCAGCTATGCTTATGACGAGGAAGGCTGCCCGGTCTGGCCGGCCAGGGTTGTTAACTATTCGACCAAAACCCAGTATCTTTCCAAAATCAACAAAGGGCTCGGCAAACTGGAAGACCGCGCCGTCAACGAATTCATGCCTGACGACGAACGCCCGATACCTTTTACACGAATGATATATTTCGGCGACGGAATGACCGACATTCCGTCCATGCGACTGGTCAAAGAAAGAAACGGCAACGCCATCGCCGTCTATACGCCGAAAAGCAAAAACAAAAAACAGGCGGTCAAACTGCTTTCCGACGGCAGGGTCAATTTCGCCCTGCCCGCCGATTACCGCGAAAACAAGGATATTGACAAGGTTGTTAAAACCATTCTGGATAAAATCGCAACGGAACGGGACCTGGATGAACTCAAAGCCCGCGAGGAAAAGAAGAAAATAATTAAAAGAACCAAATAAAATGCTTGCAATAATGGATTTTTTAGCATAGATATAGAGCAAATAATTCCGAAAATGCTTGCCCAAGCATTTTAGCGTTATTGCGGCTGCCACCAGAAATGATTTGGAGTTGTTTTAAACGGCAGTTTTTTTAATGGGGTGTCGCCAAGTGGTAAGGCATCGGCTTTTGGTGCCGACATTCGTAGGTTCGAATCCTGCCACCCCAGCCAAGATTCGTGTAAGTCTTTGATTTTCAAAGATTTTTATACAAAATATATGTCAATAAGTTGGCACCTGCTAATGTCAGGTGCTAATTTTTTTACAAAAATTGCTAATGTTTCGCTCAAAAATTAGTTCTTGGGAAAGGACTGATATGAAACTTTACAATCGAGGAAGCTCTTACTATACTATTCTTACTATTCCGAGGTGCTTGGTTTCCGAATATGGGAAAAAACAAATTTGGAAGTCTTTAAGAACCAACGATTATAAACTGGCAAAACTACGGGCAGAGTTTGAAACTATGGCTATTCGGCAAAAATTATTGAATGATGTCAAAAAAATAAAAGCTCAAAACCAAACCGCTGACTTATATTTTGATGATGACGATGAAGAAACCGATGATATCCAAGTAGAAGATAAAATGGATTTCAGTCAATTCAGCGATGAAGACTTTTTGAATGCCGATGACAAAACAATCAGCCTTATGGGGAATGAAACTTTTAGCAAATATCACAAAATTAAATATGCCTATGATAAAAAAATGGCCAGAATTAACAAGATCCGCAACTCGACCATTGAATATGACCAACGTGAAGCCGAAGATTTTGCATATGATTGGCTTTTAGCTAAGGCACAACATGAAACAAAACGACTGCAAAACGTTACGAATAAAGCAGAGGAACGCAAATATTATCAAGACCTGCTAAACGCATTTGAATACAAATATACTCAATGGGACTATCGGGATATTGAAAATGAAGTTAAAACTTATTTTTATGAAAAAATTATCTCGCAGCCCTCTCCCGACACCAAAGACATCGTTCTTAATGCGTTTATGAGAGCAAAAATTCAATTCTTGCGGTATATTATCGAATATATTAAAGGATACCGTGGAGAAATTGATCCTGAATTAATCAACTCTGTTTATTACAATCAATTAGAAATCAACGCTCACTTAAAAGAAGAAATGAACCGCAAGCCCGATGTGACATTAATGCAAGTAGTTGAGTATTACAACAAGACACCCAAACGCGATAATACATCGGAAGAAACCAAAGAAAGAGTTGCGGCCAAAATGAACATTATGGCTGATTTACTGGGTGCCAACAAACCGATTCGAAAAATTACTTCTGATGATATTCAAGAACTATTATATACCGTTTCTTACATTCCAAAACATTTTGGTATCGGTAAAACACAAGGAAAAACTATTCAAGAAGCGGTTAATATGGCTCGGGCTGATGAAACACTTCCTCGTATATCGGTAAAAACTCAGGGCGACTACGTACAAACACTTAGTTCTGTTTTCAAATGGGCATTAGCTAAAGAGTTTATAGATAAGAACCCGATGATTGCGGCAGAGCTCCCCGCTCAAGATATTAAAGCCCAAAGAGGGGAAAAATATTTACCCTTTAATATTCCGCAACTGCAAGCAATCTTTAATTTGCCAATTTATCGAGGCTGTTTGAATGAGAAAAACGGACGTCTCAAACCCGGCAAAAAAATTATTCGTGATACTTTCTTTTGGATTCCGTTAATTGCATTATATACCGGTGCCAGACTCAACGAAATATGCCAACTGACAACCGAGGACATCATTACAAAAGACGGTATCGACTGTTTTAGCATTAATGACAATGCCGGTAAAAGAGTTAAGACATTGGCTGGAATAAGAGTTGTTCCTATTCACCCCACCTTAAAGAAAATCGGCTTTCTCCAGTATGTCGAACAACGCCGCTTAGATAAACACAACAAAAACCAAATTTTATTTCCAGCATTTAACGATAATAAACGCGATGGTTTATCTGGATATTTTTCAAAATGGTTCAATCGCACATTAGATAAAGTCAACGAGACAATTTCAAATCCCGATGACAAGCTTCAAAAACATCACGTTTTCCACAGTTTCAGACATACTGTACGAACAGAATACCGCAACCATGGGACAGTAGAAGAACGTGTAGAAATCTTATGCGGTTGGGAAAGTGACACCAAGAGTCTGTCAAAACACTACGGCAGTATATCAATAAAAGAACTTTATAAAACCATTTCCAAAGATTTAACCTATACAGGGTTAGACTTAGCTTATCTTTATATATAAGGAGACAAAATATGAATGAAGTTTATTTTGATATCCCCTATTCATCTTTCAAAAAAGATTTTTTAGATACGTATTCATATGAACTAACCGAAAATTTATTTCTTCACTTATTACCCTATATTATTGCACAACCACAAGAATTAAATTTATATAAAATGCTTATCTCTTTCGATATTAAAGATTCTATTTTATATGGTCTATCTGACGATATAAAAGCCAGATTTTTATCTGCCAGTGCACAACACAAAAAATCAATTCATATCGGAGATAATGATACAAAAAACAGTTATAAAATTTATTTTGCGGAATATACTGCATACGAAAAATATTGCCGATTAAATGATGATGAGGGAATCGCATACGGTTTTACGTATAAAGACCTAGATACTTTCATGGAGAAAAAGTATCATTTATTACTTAGCATTTATTTCACGGTACAAAACTTAATCCGTTTAGCCTGTCACCAATCTAAATTGTATAGTCTAGACAATGCACAAATTCTTTCCGATATTACAGATGAAAATGATGATAAAAACAAACTACTCACAAAGAGATGGCTGAAAACTGCGTGGGATAATCACAGAGAAAACGCCTTATTTATTTTTGGTTTTGTTCAAGTATTATTAGATAAAAATGGTTTGACGGATATGTTCAAAATAAAAAAGTTTCTTACCACGGAAGAGATTACCCAACTTAGTTTTCAAATCAAGGAAAAACAAAATCTACCAAGTCTTTTTGAAAATTATATGAACTACAAAGAAAACATCAAAGATATTTTGGGCTATGCTTTATTTGCTCAAGATAAATTGGGATATATTAAAAGCAGTAATGCAAACACTCCATTGCAATTTACTTCCTTATCCAAATTTTTAATAAACAAATATTCACTGGAACCCAAAACGATTGACTTTTCTCCAATCGACATTTATGAAAAAAATATATTAATCGACAAAAATTGTAAATAAACCACATTTTCGACTGCATAACCGACTACATTTTAAATGTAGTCGGTTGTTTACTATATACAAAATTTATGTACTCAGTACAATTTTGTAACCGTTTATTTTTCCGTCATATTTTGAGAAAATAAAGGTATCAAGAACAAATAAACTTGATAACTAATCAAACCTTTATTTTAGGAGAAATAAGATGAAAAAGGTAAAAAGCAAGATTACAAATAAAAAAGCTCAGAAAACAAAAGAGTTAAAAAACACCTTAAAAAGCATCACTAAAAGTGAAGACTTTAAAAATATTAAGTCTCTCATTTCTACAATCAATGATTCTGAAATTAAAACCAACCAACAGCGGAGAGAGAGTATTGCAAAGATATATCTCCATTGCAACGATTTGTTTGAAGAATCTAATCTTGATAAAGGGAGAAGGGCTTATTTATTACTTCTCTTCCCCAAAGTAAAAGATGATGATGAACAAAATCGCATTAATCAACGTTACCGAAATAAATATAATCGAGCGTTGAGGTTATTGGATGAACAAAAAATCCCTAAAAAATTTAAAGCTCTTGTCACCAAAATAGAAGAAATTGGTTTGCAAAGTCTGTTTAATGGCAAAATTAATCATGGCCATAAAGAAGCAGGTAAAGCTAGTTTAAACAGCTCTATTGGCCGTTTATTAAAAAACAATACTCCCAACAAACTTATCCGTGCCATATTGAAAAATAAAACATCGAAAAAAACTGAAAGCAACGTTATCATCTGTTGTTTTGATAACAAACTTTTTTACACCTCTAAAACTCAGCTTATCAAACAATTGAAAAAGGAATCTTCATTGAAGGAGTTGAAAAACTCTAAAAATTAAAATCATCACGGTTGCAATGCTGAAAATGCATTGCAACCCTTTTTATAAGGAATACGGACATGAAAAAAACAAATACTTCGATTATCGAGAACGAATTTCAACACAGAGGTGCCTCATTGGAAAAAGGATTAAGCATAAAAGCATTACGCCCATTCTATGAAGAAATAACTGAACTAAAATGCAAACTAAAAAACAGAACGTCTGAAACATTGGCAAATATTTATTACGCTTCGGAATTACAAAAAGAACATTCTGATAATATTAAAGTCGTTTTAAAGAAATATCTCGCTGAAACTAAAAATCTTGATCCCAATAATGTCTTTATGGTTACATTAAATTATTGTGAAGGAAGAGGGAAAAATAAAAAACCCCATTTTATTAAGCCTGAACAATTAACGAATTTTAATGTAAAAAAAGCAAAAGCGACAATATGCAAGCAATTAAACAATCTTAATAACGGGTTTGGATTTGTTTCATTTGAAGTTAAGTATGACAGCCGCATGGGAGCTTTTCTTCCTCATTTTCACGTTTTAATCTGCGGTGAGAATAAAAAGACATTAGAGCAATTCTTTACTAAATATTTTCCTTCTAATTATGAGTTTATGCTCAATAAAGATACCTTTAATGTCACTAAAAATGGAGATCCTTTAATATATAGAGCACCTCAAAATCTAAAAGTTATTGATATTCAGCACGTAGATGAAAACAACTATAAAAAGATAACAACTTATCTCTGCAAATTCAGAACATACATGACTTTGGTTACACAAAAATATTTGACAGCTCTTGCCGAAGATGAGAATAACGGCGGCAAAAAAATAAAGAAAAAGAAAATTCAAGCCCCGAACGACATACATTGTTATCATTTAATGTTTTTGGATAAATGTCATTTAAGCGATGTTTTTTATCAATTTAACAAAAAACTGATGACGAAATTCATCGGCAAGCCAAATGAAATTAAGCCCAACAGAGACCTTAAACAAGCCCCAAATCAAGAAAGATTAGCGAAAATCAAAAAAAAGGCACCTCGGCATAACACTTACGCCGAACCATTAACAACTAATGATTTTGTGTTAAAATTATTCAATTACCAGTCCTATAAATATAATCAAGAACATATTATTAACCACATGAAAACACATAAGAGTTGTATTGTTATTCAAAAAACAAATTATGGGAAAAGTTTGTGTTTTTATGCAACAGCTCTACAGTTAAAAGGACTGTGTATCGTAATTGAACCTCTTATCTCCTTAATTCATAATCAAGTGTCAAAACTAAATAAACTACGCAGAAAACTAGCTCTTGCATATACTAGCGAAACAAAACATCAGGAGAAAAAATTAGATAATCTGAAAAAAGGTAAATATAAGTTTCTGTATTTAGCTCCCGAAATGTTGCATAATACTAACTTATTAAAAGTATTATCTAAATTAGACATTTCCTTGATAGTCACCGATGAAGCCCACTGTATAGATTTATGGGGAAATGACTTTAGACCAGATTATAAAAAACTTGGAACTTTTATCAAGAAATTTCCTGATGCAAAAATTATGGCTTTGACAGCAACAGCAGGAGAAGACACACAAAAAGTGATAAAAGAAGTATGTAATATGCCTAAAGATGTTAAAATATTTAAGGGAGATTTAGAGAGAACAAACATTAAATATAGAGTTATTGAAAAAAAAAGGAGATGGTTTTGAGCAATTATTGGCACAACTCAACCCCTACTTAGATAAAAACAATAAACCGACATCTTCTATCATTATCTATTGTGCACATATTGATTACACAAGAGGATTACACAAAATATTAAAAAATGAAAATATTGACAGCTATATATATAATAGTATGGTCGATAATAAAAAAGAAATATTAAAAAAATTTATGAAAGAAAACTGCATTATTTGTGCCACTAGTGCGTTTGGAATGGGAATTGATAAACCAGACGTACGTTTGATTGTTCATTTTGAAGCAACAAATAATCTTGAAATGTATTATCAAGAAACAGGTAGAGCCGGTCGAGATGAGCAACCATCAAAAGCTGTTTTGTTTTATAGTGAACGAGAAATACAAAATATGCAACGATTGGCACAAAATCAATCTGATTTTATAAAGGCTAAATTAGATAAAGCAATTATTTATATGCGAATAAAAAATAAAAAGAAACGAAGAAAATATTTATTAAATGTAATTGTCTAGATTAGACTTTTAATCGGTATGTGGTTTATTTATCGCATACCGATTTTTTTTTACAAATAATTATTTGAAAATAGATTGCCTAAATTCTCAAAAATTATAAAATATTATTAGAAAGGACATATAGATGATTAATTTAACTTGCGATGGTTGGGTAAGACATACTGACTTATATTTTAGATCTCTCTATCCTTATATCGACACCACCATATATGAAAAAATGATGTATCAATATGTAATCGTTGTAAAAAAAGAGCAATTACTTATTGATGATGATTTCAAAAAATATTTCCATAATTCAATTCGCTCAGTAGCACTGTCTTGTGATATAAGTAATGATATACCTTTTACTTATTCTAGAATCATCCCAAATATTAAAGATAATGAAATAGGAAAAAGTTTAGATGGTTTATATTTAACTAATGATGATTTTTATAATCTAGTAACAATGAAATTTCCAAATGTTGTTACAAAAATAGGAGCTATGAATCAAAACAGAACACAAGTTATCTATGTAAAGGAACTAAATGCCACTATCAAACAAAAAGTTTTAGATTTTTGTAATAATTTAAAATTACCTATCACTTTCGAAATCCAGCAAGATGACAAACCTTGTGATAATAATTTTATTCTCAACGATTTAATGCGCATAAATTCTAGCCATGCAAATCGGTTTAATTTACCATACTTGAAAGAAGATGATAATTTTTGGTTAGAAAATGTAAATGATATTTATGAAGGTAAAATAACAAAAAAAGATTTCTCTTTCTTTAATCCTGACGTTTCTTCTTGTTATCTAGATATGGCAACAGGATTAGATGAAAACTTCAGAAACAATATTCTTTTATATGACACTATTTATTGTTCACTACCTTTGGAGGATTATCACGATAAGGTCTTTAAAGATCAATCAATTGATGAAAAACAATTTTTAGAGCTGGTAGAAAAAGGCGTTATAAAAATTTTGATGACACAATCTGAGTTACGGCAAAATATATCACTGATAGAGAAAGCATACGAGTGTAACCCCAATTCAATAATAGGTCGAAGAAAAATATCTGCATTTTGTATATCGAATTTTGTAGAAAATGCAAATAATTATATATTAGCCAAAGATGAATATAAAACTTTGATGCCTGAGATAAGTAAAACTTTGTCTGAAATTTTAAAACTCTCACCAGAAAATATTACTAAAATGTTAATGTGGCCAGTATATGCAATGAGAAATAGTTTTAATGCTTTTTTCTCTTCCGGAACAAAAGGTATGGGAGGTATAGGTGTTTCTAATTTTATTGCAGAGAGTTTAAAGAAAACAGTCAATAAAGATTTACAACTTGAGCTAACAATATCCGAAGAAAATGTTCAAATTGCTAATGCTTTAAATGCAACTTATTTTCCTTGTCACAGTAAGTTAATGTCTCCTTTTGCAAAATTAATAGGCAATTATCTTAGTTATTATGAAAATTTTAATCAAAATACTTTTAAGCCTTGGAATAATAATCTTGAGTTACGCACTCAAGCTAACAATTTAATTTTATCTCCAATTGACTTAATTGATTTCAAAAATGATATTCCATTAACAGAGCTTTACAACCTAAACTCTCAAACAGAAAAACAAGCTGGAAGAAAATTAATTTCTTATCTTTCAGAATTGTCAGAAGAAGAAAGAGCTAAAACTGTTATTGAATACAATGACTATTTAAGAAGAGAAAGGCTTGCACAACAAGGAAGACAGTTTTCAATAGACAGCATTCAAGATGATGGTTTTGATTTTTTATGTGGCTTTTTGAACATAGTAAATGTCTTATCAGGTATTATTTTTATGAAAAAAATATCTCAGCCATTTATCAATAAACTTAGAATAAGTAATAAAAAATTTGATAAATTTTGTGATTTGCTGTTAAGCACTGTAATGAATGATGATGAAAAACAATTATCATTTCTTAGACGTCTAGATATTGTTGCAAGTATAAAAACCTCAATAAATCAGACCAAATAATTATACACAGTGCGGCGGCTGATGTTATATTGTCTGGCAATTTGCGTTATTGGCGTGCGATTATTAACAAGGGTTTTTATTTCCTCAACTTGTTGGGCGGTTAGTTTAGGCTGACCGCCTTTATATTTACCGTGAAGTTTGGCAAGAGCAATCCCCTCTCGTTGGCGTTCAAGGATTAAATTGCGTTCAAGTTCCGCAACAGCTCCTAACATTGTCATCATCATTTTTTGATAAGGGTCTTGTTTGCCATCACCTTTGAATGTCAGATTTTCTTTATGAAAAATAATAGTCGCTCCTTTGGCTGTAATTTCCTCTACAAGGTTCAGCAAATCCCGAGTATTACGAGCCAAACGACTCATTTCGTGAATATTTAAAATGTCGCCGGAACGAATATTTAATAACATAGCCTGTAATTCAGGGCGGTCGGTATTTTTACCGCTGATTTTTTCAATATAAGCTCGGTCGCACGGAATATCTAAAAGTTGTCGTTCGGTGTTTTGGTCGGTAGTTGAAACACGGATATAGTTAAAAATCATATTTTTTGCTCCTTTATGTGAAATTGAAATTTATAACTTGCGTTTACAGGTGTGCAATAAATGCGGTTTTTGACTTTGTTTACACACAAAATCATCTGTGAAAGCACGGTATACTTCATTTATACAGTCTCCGTATCAGCAACAACGACACATACTTCTTCGGGACAAATCTGGTGAACATCGGGAATTTTATCAATGTTAATATATTTAAGATGATTAGAGTCAATTAAATAAATACGATTACCGATTATTTTATCAAGCAGGCTCCAGTGATAGTATTTTCCCTCTAAAGGCAAAATTATCGCGATGTGTTTTTCAGAAGACATATCGGTAAGTCGTTTGATAACCGTTTTAACTCTGGTTCTTTCTGAAAAGGGGAAATAATGATATATTTTTATTTTTTCGGAGAGCTTATTTTCAAGTAAAGTCAAATACTCATCAAGCTGTTGTACCGTTGTCCCGTGTTGGTGAATTTTATATAATAGCCTCCGACGGTATAAATGGTCGATAATTTCCCCGAAAAGTGTTCTCGCTCTGGTTTGACTAATTGTCACCACACCATCGGTTGCTTTGATAATACTATTTAGGCTGGCATAAATGCCGCATAGGTTGTCGGTATCTCCCTGACATTTGTAATTCGGGTTACTCAATATTCGTCTCCCCGCATAATTGTTAAGACACGGTTTGTGACATTGGGGTCGCTTGCGTCGGGGCTTAAATAATTATAATCGGTATCGTAATAGTCGATTTTCCAGAAGTATGTATCGTTTTTGAAACTTATTGCCCCAAAATCATGTTCCCCGTAGGGGTCGTTGTCTTCGGTAAATTTATCGAACTCCTGAACTTGTTTCAAAAGCTCACTTCGGTCATCAGTAGGCATTGATTGAATACCTACGGTTAAGACAACGCGTCCGTCACAGAATGTTTTGCGGAATGTGTCGTTCAGCTGTTTTATTTTTTCAATATTCATATTTTACTCCTTTAAAATAAAAAAAGAGCCAAGGTAGTTAACCAAGGCTCTGAATAGTTGCGGATTTGGGTAAGTGATATGCCCTACAAAACTTATTTTTGATGTTTGCAATGTAGAGCATATCTCCTCACTTTCAACCGACAATATAAATCTTATCCGCTCTGATGAAAAAAGCAGACAATATAGGCTATTATATCGGTGATTTATATTCAAAACTGAAACGAATCGAATCAATTTCAAATATAATATATTATAACATACTCTACCGCAAATTGCAACGGTAAAATCAAGTAAAATAGTGAAAAATCAAATGCTTAAATAATTTTATTATATAAACAATAATCAATTTTAGGAGCTCAAAAAAATGAAAAAAGACGATGTCAAAGCTATTCGTGAAATTTTAGAAAGGCTAAAAAAGGACTTAATCCATCGTCAAGGCTTTATTTGTCAGTGGTGCGGTCATAAGGAACTAGCTCCAAAGGGTGGTACTTGCCCTAATAGCCCCAACCACAAACATCAATTCATCAAAGCCAGTATTGACAATAAAAAATGCTCTGCAACCAATAAGTAACAGAGCATTTTATACCGGTTAGCTAATTATTAAAACTTATATTTAGCATTAATCAATCCGGTATGGTCTTGGTAGTCCTCACGGAATTTACCTTCATAACCTAACGACAATTCAACATTGTCATTAAATTCTGCGGTTACCCCGGCACCAAATTCCATTCCGAAGCGGTCAAGAGCTTCACCGTCAACAGCATAAGCCGAACCATTCGCCAACGTAACAACCGAATTAACATCATCGTTAAACAGGTCATAAGTCGCGGCAATGCGGGCTTCCGGTTTGACAGTCATACCATTAGACAATTCCCAAGACTTGCTGACTTTGGCACCGATAACACCGGTCAAAATATCGCTGTCATTGGCAGATACGCGCTGGTCAGCAGAGTCTTTATAAGCATCCTGCTTAATATGGACATAGCGCAAACCGGTTTCCGGCGTAACATTGATACCTTTAATGTTCATATCATAACCGGTCATCGCCTGCAAACCAAAGGTTTCAACATCATAGTCAGCATTAACTTTGATACCGGCAACGTTCTTGCTTTCGTCATAATCAGACCAACCATAAGTCGCAATACCATTTACATACCAATTTGACGGTTTGTATTCACCATACAAAATAGCGGTATGAGTATCAACATCTGTATCACGCTTAAAGCCGTCAATATCAGTATTACTGTAAGCATAACCGATACCGGCTTTAACATCATCGGTCACAAACTTTTCGAAACCGAAAGCAATACCGTTGGTATCGGCATCAAAACCTTTGGCTTTGGAAGTATCGTCAAGCTTGGAATGATTAAACAAGCCCTGAACCCACATCGCTGCGCGTTCAAAAATGTTATCGCCGGAAGACATACCCTCGCCGCCGGTTGAAACCGAACCACCGGTTAAACGAGTTGATACAGCCCCGAATACCTGATTAGCCGTTTCAGTCTGTGTTTTTTGAACCATCGGTGCAACTTCAGGAGCCACCGCGGTCAAAGCTTCAACATAAGCCTGTTCATTATTCTGCGATAAATCATTCAGAACCGAAGCAACTGCTTTAGCTCCGGCACTTGCCGTTGATGAAGATGTCAAACTGTCCCAGGCCTCCGCTGTTTTGGCATTATTCGTAGAACCACCGGCTTCATTAACAACATCAGATGCCGTCGCTGTTCCGGTAATATTCAAAGAACCATCCTCTGTCCATTCAATCGCATAACGGTTATTTTCAGCAATTTTATTTGTAAAATCACCATTAACCGTACCGTTTAAGAATTTAAATTCAGAAGTTTTACCGTTACCAACGACACCATTATCCAAAGTGACATTCATTGTTGTTTTATCGCCGATGGTAATATTGTCAGCATTGATTTTACCGTAATTATCAGCCGCAGCTACACGCAGGGCTAATTTTGAATTATCTTTAAAATCAACGGCTGTTGCATTGACGGTATTTGTACCAATATCCAAACCGCCGGCAACATTCAAATTACCGATTGTACCGGTTTGCTTATCATAGGTCAATGTGCCTTTATTAACACTCAGAGAAGCCAAATCGCCGATTGTACCTGAAACCGCCTTACTTAAAGAATGGTCAGTCTCAAAAGCCAGATTAGAACCGGAGACGTTACCGCTGACAGTAGCGGCAGCGTTTCTGAAACAGAGATTGCCATTTCCATTAACGTTACCATTAATTGTACCGCCTAAGTTAATCAGACCGCCATTAAGGTTTAATGTTCCTTGTTTCTTATCAGCCGAATTTGAAACCAAAACCTCCCCGGCATCGGCAACATTCAATGTTGCATTATTCAAATTAATAGAGCCTTCGGCGCCGATTTCGTTTTCCGTACCGGAAATATTAATGGTTGCATCTGTAATATTAATATTATTTTTCGTATGTGTTCCAACATTAAGGCGGTCATCAATGCTATCCATATCCGCATGGCCTTGCATATTGATAACGGTATCAGCTCCGGAAATATCTAAATCACCGGCCGCAGACCATAAAGACGCCTCATTGGTTGAAGTTCCTTTTAATGTAATATTTCCGCCGGTAATATTCATTTTTCCGCCAAATGCAGCCATGGTTGTTGAATTCAAATTAACCGTTCCACCACTGATTTCAACGTTTCCGTTGGCAATGAGAGACATAACCTCTCCGTCTCCGTTACCGGTATATGAGGTGGTAATCGTCCCATCTGAAATATTAATATTGCCGCCACGGGTTTTAATAGAACTGGCATCTTTCAAATTAATTTCACCGCCACTGATGGTAATATCGCCTTTGGAAGTGTCTATTTCCGTGTTGCCGTTCATCGTGATTTTGCCGCCGCTGATAGTCACATTACTGGAAGTCTCTTCCGGCAAATACAAACCACCGTTGTTCTGTAATTCAAGGTTGCCTCCGGTAATGCTCAAACCCTTTCTGACAAAGATTTCAGCATTATTCATCTTAACATTGCCGCCTTTAATATCGGCATTTTCGCTAACAGTTATAGTTGAGAAATAGTCACTGTTGCTTAACATATCAACAGAGGCGCCGTTATTGATAATCAGATTTCCGTTAACGCTCATAAACGGCTTTTTATCATCATCGCGTTTTACCGATAAACTGCCGCCACCATTAGTGGCATCGCCAATTTCCAGATTGCCATGTACATTAAACGCATGACTTGGATCTGCCGTATCATGTTCGATATCAACATCCGCATAGGTTCTTACATCTAAAGAAGCCTCTTCTGAGAGTTTAATATTTCCGTTATGGTTATTTTCCTGACCGGTATCTTCAACAACATACTTGCCGGTTGTTAAATTTGACGCATCACTCGGAAGTGATTCCGCATAGGCATTAGTCGTGCTGATGGCGGCGACTAATGCGGTTGTCATTAATAAAGTTTTTTTCATATGATTAGACTTCCTTCTTCTTTAATTGCAATTAAAAGAAAACCACCTGTTTTATAAGGTGGTCGGAGAGTTCATCAATCATATCTAGTTAAATGATTCCTTTAACCTTTAGAGCCATATTTTTTCAGAGATAGGAATATGGTTCCTGAACATTCGTTAAAAGCTCCCCGACCATATCACTATGAATCGGGGATATATTTACTGTCGGCTATGATGAGTAGCTGACAATATGACGATGTTATATCCTAACACCGAACTAGATAAGAGCCGATGAAAGCCCCGTACCACTTAAGGTACTAAACACGAAGTAAACTTCGTGCCTGACTGTATGTTATCGGGAGTGTGGTTGATTTGCAATTAAAAAATAAAATATTTCACCGTATAAAACCACATTTTTTGACGATATGCGGCAGTTTTGATTAAAAATGATAAATTATGCGGTTTTAAGCGATTTATGCGTATGCGTGCGAAAAATACCGTAAAAACAGATATAGAGTTAAAATATTATTGTGGTTTAAAATATTAGGAGGTATGGTTAACGTTATGAAGACTTTAATGAAAATATTTGCGGCGCTGTTGCTTTTGACAAACTGTTCTTCAATAACAGTCCCCTCCGACTATGTTTATAAAGAAGTTGAAACACGGAACTTTACGATTGTAACATGGCAGAAGATAACCAATCCGCAAGGTGTGTACAAAATTTATATTGAGGGTGATGGTTATGCTTTTAATAGTCATGGTAAAGCAACACAAGACCCGACACCGCGCGGAACATTAGTTCGTGAATTGGCTTTGGGCGACAACAGTCCGAATGTTGTTTATATCGCACGTCCCTGTCAATATATTAAAAGTCCGATTTGCTCAAAAAGGCATTGGACGACCGCACGATTTGCTCCTGAAATTATTAATGCCGAATATGAAACGATAAGACAAATTGCCGGTAATAATCCAGTTGTTTTGGTTGGTTTTTCGGGAGGGGCACAAGTTGCAGGATTGGTTGCAACCGCAAAAAGGGGGTTGAATGTCAAAAAAATTATAACCATTGCCGGAAATCTCGACCACTTGGCTTGGACGCAATATCACAATTTGCCGCCGCTTAACGAATCTATGAATTTAGAAAGTTATCGAACCCAATTTGCCAAACTTCCGCAAATTCACTATGTCGGCAGTAATGACGAGGTTATCCCTCTGGTGTTAGTGCGTAAATTTGTCGGGAATGATGACTTAATTGTTGAAGTCAACGGAGCAACCCATAACGAGGGCTGGGAAAGTATTTATAATCAGGTTTGGAGTGAAAAATGAGAAAAATACTTTATTTGTTGATGTTTTTGTTTCTAGTGTCACCAGCTTTCGCCGCTAATGACAAACTAGTGGTAATGAATATAAAAACATATATCTATCATAACCCCACCTGCAAATGGGCTAAAAAATGTACCAAGAACTGTATCAAAACCACCAAACAAAAAGCCCAAGCTCAAGGAGCAAGGGCTTGTAAAGTCTGCGGCGGTTAGAGTAACTCTATTTTCCTCACAGTATTTAGCCAATAATTTTTTTACTCCATGTCTACAATAAATAACTTTTTTATATCATTCTGAAAATTGGTAAATCTATACCCTTTCAATTTTACAAAACCAATATCTGATATTTTATTATTTACCCGTTGATATGCCTTCAAGCTATCAATCAGTCTTTCTCTATCTGGAATTGATAAACTATTTCTTTCTAATTCAAATGGTATTGACCGAAGTAATTCAGGAATAAAAATTCGCCCTTTTTGAGTGTTAACATCATAACTAGAGATTCGCCCTTCAAAAGTTTCTAGCTCGTTACTTTCTTTTAATCCAATCAGACTTCCATATGTTCCCATATTTAATTCTGGTCCAACTTGAATAACTTGCCTACCAATATTACAACTAATAACAGCTGATTTTGCTGTATTCTTTCCATAAATAGGGCGATGTATTTCTTTAATAGAATTCTGACATTTTTCTGTCAACGATTGTAGACGCGCTTTATTTAGAGTAATTATTTTTTTAGAACTATCTTTTTGTTTTTGAAACTCTTCGTATTGAGTAACAAGAGATTCGTCCAATTTAGGATGAAAGCCCAAACTTTCTTTTATAATAAAATCATATGCCGAATATATTAAATTCCCTAAAATAGTATCTTTCGGTGCCGTTAACAAAAAATATCCTCCTGTAGCTATAGCTACGATAAGCTCCCAACTCCCTTTTTTAGGCGGAGAAGCCAAAATCATTGCATTTTTTAACGAAGGAGCTTGAGTTATTAATTCTCCGTTTAACATTAAATTTGTTGTTAAGGCTAGCGTTCTTTGGAATCCAATTAAGGCTTGAGATACATCATAAAGATCTATTTGATGCTTATCAGTATCATTTCCTTGAAAAGATAGTGAAAATTGAGCTATATTATCATTCATTATAATAAACCTTTATTATATATTAACTACGATAAGTAAGTGTAATACCTAACTCTTTTTAATTGCAACAAAAATATTCAGTTCTAGTTTTGTTTCCCTTCCAGCAACCAGTCAAAAACATTCAGGCGTTTAATGCCGTTGTTTTCGCCTGAGCCATAGTCCATCGATAGCAAGAACTTGGGGTAATTATCATCAATAGCCTCTAAGGGGGCTAATTCTCTTTGCAAAATTTGTGGTTCAAGCACATTCAGTGCCACTTGGTAATACTCTACCAATCCCCCGCTTTTCTTAGCCACAAAGTCAACTTCTATATTTTTTCCGCTTTTAACCAGTTTACCGACAGATACTTCATAACCTCGCCGTATTAGCTCCAGATACACCACATTTTCCAAAATATGACCGGCATCCATATCTTTGATACCGAGTAAAGCTGTTCGCAAACCGATATCTGCCACATAATATTTAGCATTACTATCTAAATACTGTTTGCCTTTAATATCGTATCGGTCGCACTTGTACATCAAGAAACTGTCCAATAAGCCCTGAATATAGCTATCAATCGTCGGAACCGATATTTTACGCCCGCTTGCTTCCAAACTTTTTGAAATATTACGAACAGATGTTTCACAACCGATATTGTCAAACAAATACTTAACCACCGCGTCAAGTTTGTTCGTATCGGCAATATTAAACCGTTTGACAACATCTTTCTGAATTGTGTTTAGATATACCGTATCTAGCAGATAGTCACTAATGAGCTGCTTATCATATAACAACCTTAATGTTTGAGGAAAGCCGCTTTCTTTGATGTAACGAGAATAAATACCCATTGGATTATTCAATTCCATTATATCTTTTTTAGTTTTCGCAAAATGTTGAGCAAAATCAGGATATGCAAAAAAATATTCTTTAAATGATAAGGGCTGCATTTTAATTTCAACATACCGCCCTCCCAGTTGATTGGCCAAGTCACTTGAAAACATATAAGCGTTCGAACCGGTCAAATACAAATCAACATTTTTCTGCAAACGCAACGTATTCGCAACAAGCTGCCAATCTTTTAATAGCTGTATTTCATCAATAAAGACATAATTCATCTTCTGAGGATTAAGATGCTCTATAATATAATCCAAGAGCTTGTTATAACCAATCAAAAAGTTCTCTGCATCGTATTCCAAGCCAATTTTCTGACTTTGTATAAGGTCTTCAAGGTTAATATTGATTATCTGGCTATCATCTGCAACCTTATTCGCAATTAAATCTTGCTGATAAAGATAAAACAGCTTAGACTTGCCACAGCGCCGCACACCGGTAACTATTTTGATTAAGTCGGTTTGAACCTGCCATTTTTTCAATTGCTCTATATATTGCGGTCTATCGACTATAATTTCTGTTCCGTTTTGCATATTTAGCCCTCCAATATTTATATATATACTTAACAAAAACACAAAAGTCAAGTGTTTTGTAAAATACATTTTACAAATAATGTAAAATCAATATAATTTAAAATATATTTTCACCTACTGTTTCTTCTGCTAATGCGAAAGCTCAAAAACAAAAAATATCATTCCTCTGAAAGCCCCTGTTGACAAAGGTTTGACTGCTAATGTAATATTCAAAAAACTGCTAATGCGTGCTGCTAATTTTTGGGTCAAACACTCCCAGCCAAAAACTTAGCAACTTGTTGATTATACGTGTTTTTAAATTTTTGAAGAATCAAAGTTCGAATCCTGCCACCCCAGCCACATTTTGCAAAGTCGTCATTTTGGCGACTTTTTCTTTATAAATCAATACGTTAGCAAATTCCGAAAATTTATGCCAGATATAGTTTTTTTTAAGATTCATCTTCGGACTACTTTTTATGATTTTTCTTATTTTTCAATAGATTATAAATTTTAGAGCATTTTTCATACTCAAAACCAACCTCTGCAAATTTTTACATAGATTGAATAAAAAATAACCTACTAACATCAAAGACAATAGGCTAAGTCGTTGATATGGGGTATTACTTCTTTTTATGTTTAGCACCTTTTTCTTTAACTTGTTTAGTCATATCATGGACATCAATACCGGACATCCGAATTCCACCTCCATCAATAAGTTGATATCGTACAGAAATTTCTTCAATGTATTTACTCTCCTTTATATTTTCATTTTTGTTATCACCACTCGGTTTATTTTTATCTGATGTTATCGGAGCAAAATCAACCAATGCGGTTGCACTACATACAACACTATGCTTAAAATCTTCATATAATGGCATTTTATTCCAGAAAGGAATATTTTTATATTCAGCAAAACCATCCATACCAACAACTTCTAGTTTATTTGTCTTTACAAAATTATTTGATACTCTTTCTATCATCCAATCTTGAAGTGTATCAGAGATATATTCAACATTAATATCACAAGCTGGTTGATAAGGATTATTTACTTTATGATAACTGTAAGATGTGAAAATTATAGTTATTAAAGCAACTATTGTTGCACCCTTATAAAACTTGTCATTATCCATTTAATATCTCCTTTTTTCTTTATCATATGGTTAAACTAACCACTTTGATATTAATTATAGATAAAGGTTATATTTGTTCTATAAAACATTCAACAATTTTTACATTCAAATTGTCTCTTTTATTTCTTGATTTAACTATAATTTATCTATAACTTAATCATATTAAGAAATAATCTGGACGGAAATATTTAATGCATACAATTCCGGATAATCTATTGATTTTTATAGATGGAAAAAACAAAACCTCTGAAATCAAACGTTTTGACATTTCTAAGCATAATGTTCGTTTTGTATTTTCTTTGAATAATAAAGTGTATACATATAGTAGAGATAGGGTTAAATTTAAGAAAAATGTCCTTAAAAGTGAAAAGGCTCAAAATATAAAACAATATTTTGAAAAGTTATCATTAAATTCTCCAATAAAAATTGAAGACAGTGATACATCCATACTAAATAATTATTTTAATAAAATCGAATGCATTTTAGAAGATGAAGAAGTTTTAAGTTATTATTTGGAAAAAAAACCATTAAATATAATAAATATAGATGAAAATAGCTTAATTTTCCCTTTTGGCATTAATTTAAGCCAACAAGGAGCTGTCAGAAATGCTTTTTTATCAAGAATTAGTATAATTCAAGGTCCTCCGGGAACAGGAAAAACTCAAACTATTCTAAATATTATTGCAAATGCAATTTTAAATAAAAAATCTATCGTGATAGCTTCGAATAACAATTCAGCCATATTAAATGTTCAAGAAAAATTGAAAAAATATAATTTAGATTTTCTGGTTGCAGTCTTAGGATCTAAAAAAAATAAAGAAAATTTTGTTTTATCTCAAACGGAGTATCCTGAGTTTTCCTGTTCTGAATTGTCAACGAAACAAATTAAAGATGAAATAAAAAAACAAAAAGAAAAAATAAACTCTGTTTTAGAACAACAAAATCGTTTAGCAAAATTAGAAACAGAATATACTCAATATTCAACAGAATATAAGCATTTTAAAGAAAATTTGCCTGAAAATGAAATTGATATTGACTTGAAAACTAAACTAACTAAGAAAAATTCCAAATTATTATTTTCTTTATGGGCATATTTTTTAAATTTTGGAGATAATGATTTAAGATTTAAAGATAAATTTTTCTTTTGGATTAAATTTGGTTGGGAATGCTTATTTCTATTAAAAAAGAGATTAAGAAACAATATAAAAACAATACAAGACTGTTTCTATAGCAATAAACTTAGAGAGTCAGAGAGAGAAATCATCGAAATCAAGAATTTCCTTAAAGAACAGAAACTAAGCGATAACATTTCAAGACTAAGTGATTTTTCTTTGAAACTATTAAATAAATCACTATTTAAGAGAATTCATAACAAAAAGAGAAAACATTTTTCTATACATGACACCTATTCTGTATCATCTGCTTTTGTAGAAGAATATCCCATTGTACTAAGCACTCTATTTTCACTAAAAAATATTTGTAATAATGGTTTTGTGTTTGATTACTTAATTGTTGATGAAGCATCACAAGCTGATTTACTAACAAGTTTTATAGCAATGTCCTGTGCAAGAAACATAATTGTAGTCGGTGATCTTAAACAACTTCCCAATGTAATAACAAATGATGTAAAAGATTATTCTGAAAATTTATTAAAGAAATATCCTAAAATCAGTGAAGAATATTGGTTTCATTCAAATAGCTTACTTTCTTCCATTACAAATTTATATCCTGATGCACCAAGTGTGTTATTGAAAGAACACTATAGATGTCACCCTAAAATCATCGGATATTGTAATAAACAATTTTATAATGATGAATTACTACCAATGACTCAAGACAGCCAAGATTCTGATGTATTAAAAGTTATACAAACAGTAAAAGGAAACCACGCTCGTGGACATATTAATGAGCGTCAAATAGAAGTTATAAAACAAGAGGTATTACCTTTTCTAGAAAAAGATTATTCTATCGGTGTCATTTCCCCATATAGAGACCAAGTTACAGCTTTGCAAAAGGTTCTAGCTCAAGCTGTAGAAGTTGATACAATTCATAAATTTCAAGGAAGAGAAAAGGATATTATTATATTCTCTACAGTAGATAATGATGTATCCCCATTTATTGATAATCCAAATCTAATTAATGTTGCTGTATCTAGAGCTGTCAAAAAATTTTGGCTGGTTTGTTCTAATAATGAAACAGATAAAAATGATCAAATTCAAAATCTAATTAAATATATAAAATATAATAATTTTGAAGTGACAGAAAGTAAAATTCATTCAATTTTTGACTTATTATATAAACAATACACAAAAGAAAGAGACGAATTTTTAGCAAAACATAAGAAAGTTTCAATATATGTTTCTGAAAATTTAGCTTATGTTTGTATAAAAAAATGTTTATCTGATATAGGAGTTTTAACTATAGATTTTGTTATTCATGTTCCTTTGCTTGATTTTGTTAAAATCACAGATGAATTTACAGATGAGGAAATCAGATTTATTAGAACGGATGCACATGTAGACTTTTTAATATACAATAAAATGGATAAAAAACCTATACTAGCTATTGAGGTTGATGGTTTCAAATATCATAAACAAAATTTCAAACAAATAAATCGAGATCAAATTAAAAATATAATCCTTGAAAAAATAGGATTACCATTATTACGTCTATCAACTACTGGTGCAAATGAAGAAGAACGTATAAAAAGTAAAATCAACGAAATCATAAAATAACATTTTTAACAACAATTAATCCGCGAATTGCGAAACCACTCCAGCCACAGTTCAAAAATCGTCAGAAATGGCGATTTTTTTCTTTTATTTTCAATGTTAAGCAAGTTCGAAAATTAAAATTTCATAGCGGCATATTTTAGAATTAATTTAATGATTTATACAGAAGCAGCCCCGAATAAAAAATATCCGAGGCTGTTTCGTTTTAGTGATTTAACGCCAGATCTCCGGGTCTTACATTCGCTTTCGCTCTGTTCGCTCCGAAGATGACATTTTTGCGTCAAAATAAATTTTGACAGGATTTTCTAGAATTTATACTTAGCGTTAATCAAACCTGTGTGGTCTTGGTAGTCCTCACGGAATTTGCCTTCGTAACCAAGCGAAAGTTCAACATTGTCGTTGACTTCTGCGGTTACACCGGCACCAAATTCCATACCGAAACGGTCAAGGGCTTCGCCGTCAACCGCATAAGCCGAACCATTTGCCAAAGTTACAACCGAATTAACATCATCGTTAAACAGATCATAGGTTGCGGCAATTCTGGCTTCCGGCTTGATATTCATACCATTGGACAGCTCAAAGTTTTTGCTGACCTTTGCTCCGATGACACCGGTCAAAATATCGCTGTCATTAGCAGAAACACGCTGGTCGGCAGAATCTTTATAAGCGTCCTGCTTGATATGAACGTAACGCAATCCAGCTTCCGGTGTAATGCCTAAGCCGTTGACATTCATATCGTAACCGGTCATTGCCTGCAAGCCAAAAGTTTCGACATCGTAGTCAGCCTTAACGCCAACTCCGGCAACACTCTTGCTTTCTTCATAATCAGACCAGCCATAGGTCGCAATACCGTTTACATACCAGTTTGACGGTTTATATTCGCCATATAAGATTGCCGTATGCGTATCAACATCGGTTGAACGCATAAAACCGTCAATATCGGTGTTGGTATAAGCATAACCAATACCAACCTTAGTATCATCGGTTACAAACTTCTCGGCACCGAAAGCAATACCGGAACTGTCTGCATCAAAACCTTTAGCTTTGGAAGTATCGTCCAGTTTGGATTTATTGAACAAGCCCTGAACCCACATGGCTCCACGTTTGAAAATACTGTCACCGGAAGCCATACCTTCACCGCCGGTTGAGATTGAACCACCGGTTAAACGTGTCCCGACGGTACCAAAGACCTGGTTGGCTGTTTCCGTCTGAGTTTTCTGAACCATCGGCGCAACCTCCGGAGCAACTGCTGTCAAGGCATCAACATAAGCTTTCTGTTCGGCAGCATCTGTGCTGTTGGAAAGCTGTGCCAATTTCTCCGTAACAGACGCGGCAACCGGAGAGCTGATTGAGGCACTGACACTGTCCCAAGCCTCGGCTGTTCCGGCATTGTTGGCTGAACCGCCGGCATCGGCAACAGTATCAGCCGCGGAAGCAACAGAAGTGACCTTAAATGTCCCGTCGCCATTGTCAGCAAACTCGTAACGGGAATTTTTGCTTAAATTGGCAAACTTACCTTCGATTTCAACTTCGTCGGAATCCTCACCGTTAAACAATTTTAAGGTTGTGGTTTCGCCTTTAGCCAAAGCGGCACCGTTTAAGGTCATATTCAAATTTGTACCGTTTTCGCTGATGTTGACATAATTGGCGTGGATTTTACCATAGGTATCTTTGTCAGTTACAGTAAAGGCCAAAGTTGAATTGTCCTTGAAATGAACACCTTCACCATCAACTCCTTTGTCACCGCCGGAATGCAACGCATTAGTCCCGATATCAAGCGTTGCGCCTTCTCCTACGACAACGCTGGAAGCTCCGCCGTTAATTTCCTTGTCATAAACCATGGTGCCTTTTTTGATTTCAAAAATATCCAGTCCGCCGATAGTACCGGAAACTGCCTGACTCAAAGAGTGGCTGTCTTCAAAAATCAGACTGACGGCTTCAACATCACCGTCAATATTGGCACCGGAATTTTGAAAATGAATTTTGCCGCGGTCATCGCCATTAATGTTGGCAACCAACTTTCCGCCCAAATTAATCTTAGTATTATTATCATAAACATTCAGCGTGGCTTTCTGTGCTTGGCTCATATCTTCCGATATTGCCTTGGCAAACAACGTTGTACCGGAAGCAATATTAAGTTCTGCACCGTTGGCAATTTTTATATTGCCGACAGAAGCGATTTCTGCCGAAGAACCGCCGGCATTTATCGTTCCGCCGGTAATATTTATATCGCCGCTTGCTGGTTTGCCGTCCTCACTCTGATAGTCACCGCCTCTGACTATCGACGAATCTTTGAGGGAGATTGTACCGCCGCTGATATTTATACTTCCAGTTTCGCCGTCATGGAATATTGCGGAACCGTTTTCCAAAGTAAACTCCCCGCCGCTAATGTCCAAATCTCCGGAATTCTCGCGCCCCAGCGAACTCTCATTCATCTTAAATGTTCCGCCGGAAACTGTCATGGCAGCACCTTTCTGTGAATTGCCTTCTGCTGCTGACATGGCCGGATAAGTGCTGATATTGGAATTATTCATTTCAAATGTTCCGCCGGAAATATTAAATTTACTGCCGTCATCAGCATTGCCGTATACAAAGATTTCTCCCGTATCCAGCTTTATCGTACCGCCGCTGATATCAGCCTCTTTAGCGTTCAGCGTTGATCTCCATTCAGCTTCATTTTCCTGTTTCAGCGTCAGTTCACCGCCCGTTTGAGTATATTTACCGTCAACGAACATAAAAGGCTTTTCTGTATCATCCGCAGCATTGGAATTGATGACAGACAAAGCGGCATCATCTGCCAGAGAAACATTTCCTTTAACTTCCAAAGCTTTGGAAACATCAACTTCTTCAGCTTCCGGCTTTACAATAGCCTGAGTTTTTACATCTAATGAGGCCGTTCCGGATAAATTTATGTCTCCCGAGTGTAAAACCTGAGTATCCGAGCGCTCTACAACATAGCTTCCCGATGTTAGATTGGTTGCATCCGTCGGAAGATTTTCCGCAAAAGCATTATGGCCGCAAGTCAGCGCCACCAATGCCGTTGTCATTAATAAAGATTTTTTCATACGATTAAACATCCTTTTTCTAACCAGTTAAAAGAAAACCCGCTTTTTAAAGGCGGGCGGATGTTCGAAAACCGTATAGACTCAAACGGCTCGGCTTATTTGGCTGAGCCTTATTCACCGACATCCGTCCAAGTAGAATCAGAAGTCGGCACAATTTAAAGTCGTGTGCACACGACTAAGTCTATAAAAGGGTTTTCGACGCCCTAAGCAGTAAACTGCTCGATTTCACTTTATAAAGTAAATGTGTTAGAATCAAGCTAAATCATCAAAAACCCTCTGGATATTTTTAAATAAGCCGGTATAATCTCTTTGTAAGAGGCTGAATTTATGATAAAAGTATATATTGTACCAATACGGAACGGAAAATGAGAAAGATCCTGTACCTGTTAATTTTACTGTTTTTGTCTGCCCCGGTTTCAGCAGCGGACAATTCGGCCGTGATTATGAACGTCAAAACCTATATTTATCACAGTCCAACCTGTAAATGGGCAAAACGCTGTACCAAGAATTGTATAAAAACCACCAAACAAAAAGCCCAAGCTCAAGGAGCCAGGGCTTGTAAAGTCTGCGGCGGATAAATTTATATACAATAAAGTTTTACAATAAGTCCTTGTTTTTCAAGTGCTACAAGACTTTGCGCCTGGACTTTTATTTTATACTCAGCCACATGGAAGGGAAGTGATTGTTGTTCATTGAAAAATAAATGCTTTTTTATAATTTTGTTGCAAAAATTTCAACCTAATATAAACTGTTCCCAATATCGTTAATAGAGTATCATAATAAAGTACTATGACTGGTTTGAACTTTACATTATTACAAGAAAAAACACCGCAGTTGTATCAAATTGCAACTTTTGCGGAAGAATATGTATATTCGGACCCTCAATCATCAATAGCCAAAGCACGTTTATTTGCAGAACGAATTGCAACTATTCTTTATAAGGCATATCACATTGAAATGCCGCAAGCATCTTCTTTTGCAGATTTATTGCAAAATGAAGAATTTAAAAAGATGATACCTTCTGTCATCTTGTATAAGTTGAATTTTATCAGAAAAGTAGCAAACGGAATCGTTCATGGTGGTGATGCTAAATCTGCTCAGGCATTACAGCTTTTGCAAGAAATTTACGAAGTTTCAAAATGGTTTGCGGCTATTGCTCTAGGCGTAAAAGCGCAAGATTATCCTGATTTTATAGCTCCTAAGCCCAGAAGGCAAATTATCAATGAAGAAAAAATAGATGCTGCTAACCTTAAACTTCAAGAAACATTAGATGAACTTGAAAAAGTAAAGCTGGAATTAGCGGCAGTTAAAACGGCTAAAGAAAGTGACAAAATTGCCGTTGATGAATTAAAATATTCAGAAGAGCAGACACGCAAACATTTGATTGACGCAATGATCCGTGCTGCTCATTGGAATATATCAATGGATGGAAGCAACACTGATGAGGTCGGTCAAGAAGTCGAAGTAGACAATCAACCGACCCCAACAGGCAAAGGACGATGCGACTATGTTTTATGGGGAAAAGACGGATATCCATTAGCTGTGATAGAAGCAAAAAAAACTTCAAAAAATGCAGATAAAGGTAAAAAACAAGCTTCTTTGTATGCTGATGCTTTAGAAAAACAATATGGTAAGCGTCCGGTAATTTTTTATACGAACGGCTTTGAAACCAAGATTTGGGATGATGCTAACAAATATCCACCAAGAACCGTTTGGGGAATTTATTCTCGCGATAGTTTGGAAAGATTAATTTATCAAAGGGACAAAGGCGATATTGCCACAGCCCAACCAGATCCAAATATTACAGGTCGAGATTATCAGATTAGAGCTATTAAAGCTGTTTGTGAAACTTTTAGCAAAAAGCAAAGAAAAGCATTAATTGTTCAGGCAACAGGAACCGGCAAAACACGAGTTTCTATTGCGTTAAGCAAATTATTGCAAGATACGGGATGGGCAAAGAGAATTTTATTCTTATGTGACAGAAACGCTTTGGTTAAGCAAGCCAGTCGTAATTTTAACACTCTTCTAAATTCTGTTCTGTCTTCGGTTTTAAAAGGTAGTAAAGACCAGTATGCAGATATTGTCTTTTCGACATATCCGACAATGATGAATCAATATGCAAAGTATAACGTTGGTTATTTTGACTTAATTATTGCAGATGAATCACACCGTAGTATTTATAACGTATATGCTGATATTTTTAAATATTTTGATTGCTTGCAAGTAGGACTGACAGCAACGCCGGTTGATTTTGTAAATCGCAATACGTTTCAGCTTTTTAATTGTGAAGAAGGAAAACCAACCTTTTATTATTCTTTGGAAGAGGCAATCGAACAGGGATATTTGGTGGATTATGTCGCTTATCGATATGATACACAGTTTTTGCGTAAAGGGATTCACTATAACCAACTAAATCCAGAACAAATAAAAGACTTGGAAGAAAGCGGTGATATTGATAAAGAATTGTCGGTTGAAGCCAGATCTATTGACACACAGGTAATGAATAGACCAACAACCAAGCTAATTGTTCAAAATCTTATGGAAAACGGCATTAAAGATGCTGATGGTCAGACCATCGGCAAGACCATTATTTTTGCCCGCAATCATGATCACGCGGCTTTTATACTTAGCATCATTGATGAGATGTATCCGCAATATGGCGGCAAGATAGCAGCCGTTATTGATATATATGATGGTCGAGCAGAAAGTTTAATTGATGATTTTTCAGATAAGGATAGTCCTCTTAAAATAGCCATTTCTGTTGATATGATGGACACCGGCATTGATGTGCCGGAAGTTGTAAATTTGGTATTTGCGAAGCCGGTAAAGTCTAAAGTTAAGTTTTGGCAGATGATTGGTCGCGGAACCAGATTATGCAAAGATTTGTTTGGCCGGGGAAAAGACAAACTATATTTTAAGATTTTTGATCATTGGCAGAATTTTGCTTATTTTGAGCAAGACGATAATAAAAAGAAGCAGATTAAAGCTCCTGAACAAAAGTCTTTAATGCAGAAGATTTTTGAAAATCGCATGGAAATATGCAAATTGGCACAATCTCAACAAAATTCTGATATTCAGCAACAGATGGTTGGCCAACTTTCAGATATGATTAACCAGTTGCCTGAAAATAGCATATCTGTAAAAGAAAAATGGAAAGAAAAGCGTTTTTTTGCTAAAAAAGAAAATCTGGATTTTACAAAAGCAGATACGGAAGTTCGCTTAAAGGCAGATTTAGCCAAATTGATGCAATGGATAGATATTCAAGGGCATGCACCAAGTTTTCGCTTTGATAATTTGGTTACGAGCATAGAGAAGAGTATATTACAAAAGAAACCTTGTGAAGATTTGCAGCAAAAAATAATAGAAAAGGTTGCTTTGTTGCCGATAAATTTATATAAGGTTGCAGCAAAACAAGAAACTATAAATAAGGTATTGTCGCCTGAGTTTTGGCAAAATGTAACCTTTGCGGGTTTGGAAGAAATACGTCAGGATTTGCGCGATTTGATGTATTTGGCAGAAGATGACGGAAATCAGGTTTTGCCACCGAGAATTTTGAATATTTCGGAAGATGAAGGTCAAATTGTATTTGAGCGGGTGAAAAAGCTCTATCCTAAGGGATTAGATGCATATAAACGTCAAATTACCGATATTTTGCAGAATATCATAGATACTGAGCCGGTTATTCAAAAAATAAAATCAGGTCAAGGTCTAACCGGTAAAGATTTTGAGCAAATCCTATCTTTGATTATGGTACAAAATCCGTCTTTAGATAAACAAACTTTGCAAGAGTTTTTCCCATCTACGGAAAAATTGGAACAAGTTTTAATGACCATTTCAGGCATGGATGAGGCTTATATCAAAGCCAAATTTGCTGATTTTGTGCAAAAATATCATTTAACCGCAAGACAAAACCAATTTTTATCAATGTTGCAAAACCAGATTATCGCTAATAATGGCATAAATTTTGCAAGATTATATCAAGCCCCGTTTACATCGCTGGATAAAGACAGCATCGACGGCGTGTTTAGCAGTGTCCAAGCAGATGAACTGTTTGAGATTTTGGATAATTTTAAGATTGAAGAGACAAGAGCCGAATAATGACTTATCAAGAGTTTAAGCAAAAAGTAGATGCATTGTGGGAAAAATTTTGGACAGGCGGTATTACAAACCCGTTGTCAGTAATTGAGCAAATTACTTATTTAATCTTTTTGAAAATGCTTGATGAGCAAGAAGATAAAAAGGCTCGTATTGCCAAATTGACACATAAACCCTACAAAACAAATTTTCCTAATTTCAAAATCAATCCTTTTGATAAAAATTCTCCCGAAATTAAAGGGGAAGACGTTCGTTGGCGTAATTTAAGACAAAAAAGCGGAGATGACTTATTAAATACTATGAGAGATAAAGTCTTTCCATTTTTGAAACAATGTGATTTTTCTAATACCAAAGCCGGAGCATATTTGAAAGATGCTTATTTATTGATTAACAAACCGTCTTTATTGAGTGCCGCTATCAATGATATTGACGATCTTCCTTTGGAACAAGATGATATTAAAGGCAATTTGTATGAATATCTGTTAAGCAAGCTTTCAACAGCCGGCATTAACGGACAATTCAGGACACCAAGACACATCATCAAGATGATTGTTGAATTGGTAGATCCTAAAAAAAATGAGCGTATCGCTGACCCTATGTGCGGCACCGCCGGTTTTTTGGTTGCGGCATTAAATCATATTTTGCAGAAAAACAGTTCCACTTCAGGGCAAATAACCGATGATTACTATGCCGGTGATTTGCTTTCTGATGCAGATCGTAAATTTATGCAAAAGAAAATGTTTTATGGTTTTGACTTTGATGCCAGCATGTTACGTGTTGCTTCAATGAATATGATGCTTCATGGTATAGAAAACCCAAATATTTTTTATCAAGATGCTTTTTCGCAAAACTTTTATGAACGTAATCCGAAACAAGCTAAATCTTATTTTGATGTGATATTAGCCAATCCGCCGTTTAAAGGCTCTTTGGATTATGATGACGTTTCGTCTGATTTGTTGAGCAAGGTCAGAACCAAAAAGACCGAAGTTTTGGCTATTCCATTCTTTTTAAGACTTTTAAAATCAGGTGGCAGAGCCGGCATTATTGTTCCGGCAGGTATTCTGTCCACAGAAAATAAGGCTTATAAACAAGCCCGTAAGCTGTTGGTTGAAGACAATCAGCTTGATGCGGTTATTACTATGCCTTCCGGTATGTTTAAGCCTTATGCCGGCGTGGCAACGGCGGTTTTGTTGTTTGCCAAAGGCGGAAATGCCGATAAAGTCTGGTTTTATGAAATGGAAAATTGCGGCTTCAGCCTTGATGACAAGCAAACACCGATAGATGATAATGATATTCCCGAGGTTATAGAGTTTTACAAAGATAAAAGAGAAAGCAAAAAGTCTTTTAACGTAAGCAAAGAAGAATTGGCTGCTCAAGATTATTCGTTATTGCCTTCTAAATATAAAGAAGTGGAATATAAGCCCCGTGTGTTTGAACATACCCCACAAGAATATGTACAAATGATTATCGAATCAGAAAAGAAATCTTTGGCAATACTGGAAAAACTGCAAAAAACGCTGGAAGTAAAACATGGTTAATCAATTACCTCAAGGCTGGAAAGAAGAAGAGTTAGGAAAACTTGCGGATGTTATTGCAGGCCAATCACCTGAAGGTATATATTATAATACAGTTGGAGATGGAACGCCTTTTTATCAAGGAAAGTCTGAATTCCAAGAAATGTATTTGGGAAAGCCAACAAAATGGACTACAAAAGTTACAAAATTGGCAAAAAGAAATGACATTTTGATGTCAGTCAGAGCACCTGTCGGACCAGTAAATATAACTCAAGAAGATATTTGTATAGGGCGTGGTCTAGCTGCAATAACAGCAAAATCTATGTTATTGCAACTATATTTGTTTTATCATTTAAGATATTTGGAAGATAAAATTTCAGGAACAAACGGGGCTGTATTTGCATCAATTTCGAAACGAGAAATAGAACAAATTAAAATAACTTATCCCACAGATAAAGATGAACAACAATATATTGTAAAAACTTTAGACGCAGTTGCAGAAATGATTAAATTGCGTAAAGAAACCATTAAATTAACCAAAGACCTTATCCCCGCCATTTTCCAAGAAATGTTTGGAGATTTTAGAGGAGATGAACCTATAAAAAAACACGTTATAGTTAATCCTCCTAAAGCATCATTGAACAATAATGAGAAAGTGTCTTTTCTTTCAATGGCTGATGTTTCTGTTGATGGTTATATTTCATCATCACAGAGAAGATGTTATTCTGATGTTCGTAATGGTTTTTCCTCTTTTATAAATGACGATATTATCCTCGCAAAAATAACACCCTGTTATGAAAATGGAAAAGGAGCAATAGTTAGGGATTTAATTAATGGTATTGGATTTGGTAGTACTGAATTTTATGTTCTACGTTGCGATAAACAGTATATTTTACCAGAATACTTATTTTATTTGCTTCGTTCTGATGATTTTATGGAATTAGGGAAATGTCATATGAAGGGGGCTGCAGGTCAAAAGAGATTGGATAAATTATTTTTACAGAATTTTGGTATTACTTATCCTTCCTTATCTCAACAAAAAGAATTTGCTAAAAAAGTTGAACAAATTAATAAGTATATTGTTGCTCAACAAGAGGAATTAGAGCATTTTGAAACTTTATTCCAATCTTTGTTACAAGAAGCCTTTACCGGTGTTTTAACTTGGAAATATCCAAGAAAGGAAAGCAATGACTGATAAAATAGGTAACATGGAAGAAATAAAAGGTATTCCGGAAGGAAGTATTGCTTTCCCAGAGACAGAAAAGTCTTATACCATTGCAAAAGAAACCCTATGCCCTGTGTGTGGTGCTAAAGCCAAAGAATTTGTTAATTCACAAGCTTTTGATGGCTTGAGACTAGATTGTCCTAACTGTGGCCGCTTCGACATCACACGCACATTACAAAATATTGCAGGCTTTAAAAACCTTTCTCAAAATGAAAAGAATAAAATCTCTGCCTATCTTAATGAATATTATATTGATTTTAATAAAGAATTTTTATTGTCTTCTGTAAATTTTGCGCAAATTTCTTCAATCCCCGGGAATTTTATTGAAGAGGCCGGACAGAGATACAGAGAAAAAGGAATATCTTATGATCGTTCACTTTATGAGTTTGCTCATCAATATAAAAATTTAAGGTTACCTAAAAAACTAGAACAATCTTTTCACGAACTAATCCAAAAGGTTGAAGAACAACTTCCTGCCGAACAATGTCGCACGAACGCGATAAATGCTGAGTTGATGAAAAAGATTGTACAGTCAATTAAGGGTAATAACTATATCGTCGATTTAGCTGCTGGTTTAGGTGGTTTGGTTTGGCAACTTGATCATATTGATTGTATTCAAGATATTAATAGCGATGTTTTAGAAGTAGCTGAATTTATAGCTCACCAAAACGAAAATTATAATGTTTCCGTACGGCTGTTAGATAGTATCAAAGAGCCTTTGCCCAATGAGGGAAAGGGTGTATTTTTGTTTGATCCACCTATGGGATTACAGAGAGAAAGACCTCAGGAATGGGAACAATTTGAAAAAAGTTCTAGAGTTGGAATGGCTGAAGCCGGATCTGCGATTGCCGGATACAATCTTCTGTCAATATTGGATATTGTTGGGAAAAACTATAAGAATACTTCTTCATATACAGAAATTCTATTTATTATTAACTTTTTACTCCGCGCTGCTGATGATGCATATTTTATTTGTTTGGTTCCAGAAACTTTTCTAACTAAAAATGAAAATGAATACAACAACTTAAGAGCCTATTTGATTAAAAATAGTTTGCTTGCGGTCATCAAACCTCCCGCATCTTCGGGTATTAATACTGTCGTATTGTATGGTCAAAAGAAACGAAAAAAAGATAATCAAGTAAAACTTATCACGACTAAGAAATATGATTACCAAGAAATAGTTGATTATATTTTTGAAGATAAAGAGATTAAGAACGAAGATGTCAAATCAGATGTTTTTAATTCAACAGAAATCACTGAGCCGTATTTAATAAAAATGCCGGCTATTGTTGAGAGTAAAGACCATGTGTATATTCCTCCTGAAAAAATTATTAAGGATATAATTAATAATGAAAATCTATTGAATGAAAAGAAAAAGCCAATTATTTCTAAGGAAATTTTACAACACAAAATATTTATTGAAGAAAATAAAAAAGAAATTAAAGAAGATGCAAAAGTTTGGTGGGGAAACGCAAAAGAGCCACAAAAGTTACGAGAGGAGTTAAAAAATCAAGGTTGTTCAGATTTCCAGTTATGTATTCAATTGTTTTCTTCTTTAGGTTGTTTTAGAAAAGAAGAAGCAAAACAGGAGTTTGATATTTCTTTGTTGAATACATTTATCGATATGTCTTGTTTTTGCTCCCTACTTGCGTACGGGATTGTTAGAAAAGAAGAAAATAAATATATAATTGATACGCGTAAACCTGAACAACAAAATTTTACACTGGAAGCAGACGATATAAAAAAGGCTTATGATGTATATCTCAAACCAGATAAACAAAAAGGAGAGACTTTTGTTTTGTTGGCTTATACAGATGAGTTTGTGAAAAAAATTTATTTTGATTTATGTCGGTATTATATTTCAGATAAAGATCAAAACTCCACAGAGATTTATTCTTCAAAAAGAGCAGACATTTTGAGAGCTTTGAAAATATTAGAAAAATTAGGCTTGGTTAGGACACAAACGACAAATGATCAATTCATTTATAGTCATTATGTGCCTCGTTATTATTTTGAGGGGAAATGGATATATGACTAATAATCAATTAACTAAAATAGAAATTGATAACTATAAGGCATTTAATGGCTTTGTTATGAGATTGTGCCCTCAGGAAGGATTGAATCTGAATCTGTTAATTGGTCGAAATGGTTCCGGTAAAAGTTCTTTTTTAGATGCTTTAGCTGAAATTGCTTGTAATAATTTGACTTCTGCCCCTGATAAATCTGTTGATAATACAAGTTTTCAATATGGTCTAACGCTGAAATCGGGAGAAAATAAGCAGGAAATAAATAATATTCAGAAAACTGCAACCGGTTTATGGGATAAGGTTGTGCGTTTTTATACCGGTTATACTGAACGAGCATTTGAAGAAAAAAATCAAAATATAATTTCTGGAAATTCAGAAACCTTCAGAAAGGCTCTTTGGGCTTATTTGGCTGGTGGTTTCAATACTCAAGATGATAATTGGCATAAACTTATTAACTTGATTTTTAATAACAATTTCACAAAAGAGCCAATAAACACACTTAAAATCAAAGCGTTATGGATAGATACTATTAATATTATTACTAAAGAATCGCTTGATGATGGCGAAACAGAGGTAGATGATTTTATAAAAAATAATTTTGAAAATGAACCTGATGTATGTTTACCAATGGCTTCAGAAGAAGATAAAGATGTCAGAAGAAGTTTTTGGACAATGAGGGCTAATGGCATATTAGCTAAAGGTGTAAGAGATAATCCATATGTCTTTTTTGAACAATTTTGTAATGCTTTTAAGCAAAACAAAATAGATAGATGTGGTTTTTTATACGAATTAAATGGAAAAGATGAAACTTTTGAAGAGCAGTTTTTAAGTGACGGTGAAAACGGCTTTATGTCAAGATATGCTTTGCTTTACCTTATTTCAAAGACAACTAATGAAAAGTTTCTTATATTATTGGATGAGCCAGAAACACATTTTAATGAACATTGGAAACGATATTTTTTGAAGCTCTTGTGCGATGTGTTAGCTCAAAAAGATACAGATGTATTTGTTGCAACTCATTCAGCAATGCTTGTATCTGATGTAAAAAAGCACGAATTACATCGTTTTGAATTAAATGATAATGAAATTATCAGTAATGATTGCTTATTAAATTCTTATGGAGCCAATATCATAGATATAGGTCAAATCTTGTTCAAAATGGAAGGAAACATTGGAGAACGAGCTAAGGATGAGATTGAAAAGCTCTTAAATTCAAATTCTAAAAAAGATATAGAAAAGATAGAACGTCTGCTTTCTGAAGTAGGTCCCGGTGAATATCGGTGGCGTTTACGAGCAAAACTTTTAGAACTAAAAAAACAAAGCTAAAAATGCGAAACAAAAATTTAAAAATATTCAATGACTATTTACAATGTCTTTTAAGACAAGAGATGTTGGTTTTACGTAAAAAAATTGAAAAAGAACATTATGACTGGAAAATAATAAGAAATGCCATATATAACGATTGTCGTTTTTTTGAAACAGATATGGAATTTGAATTTAATACCTATTTAAATACTTTAGAAGCAGATAAACAACAGCAATTAAACAAGATTGTTTACAATGTATTAAATAACGTCTTTGCTCATAAAATGAAAAGTTTCCCATCTAAATTTAAGAAGAAATTAAGAGGAATTTTGCCCGATATTACTCCTAAACAATTTTTTAATCTCAATTACTTTGATACTAATGAACATAGATGTTGTTTGTGCGGAAGATTACTTGATCATGACGCTAAAGAGTTACCAGTAGCAGAAATTGAACATTTATTTCCTCAATCAAAATTTCCGCAGCTTATTTTGTGTATTAATAACTATATTCCATGTTGCTCGAATTGCAATAAGATAAAAAAATCCAGTTTTTTTAATTGCAAGAAAGAATTTATTGAGGATTTACAAAAATTAGGTAAAAGTTTTCATCATCCTTTGTTTTTTTGGAAACTTTTTGATGTTAATTTTGACTATAATTTGCCTGCAGTAAAAAAATGCAATATTGTTCAGTATTATAAAATTAATGAACGTTTTAATCAAATTCGTCATTATATGTATAGCAATCTCTTTAATTTGGCAAAATATCATAATATTGAAACTCCAGAAGCATTAGAGACTTTTCTTGAAAGTTGTCAAAATGCCAATATGCAGGAAATGGTATCAGACTTTTCTTTGAATAATCATCCTAAATTATGGCATGACTTTATTGATTATGTTCTGTATGATTATAATAATCTCACAGCCCTCTGGGAGGAAATCAAGGAATATAATAAATTAAAATATTATTGCTAATTATGTAAGTTTTATATAGTCCCTGACGTTATTCGTCCGCACATTTTTTATTTCAAAAAATCTGTCACATATTGCCAAATTCTTTTATATATATTTTATATGTTTCGTTGAATATGTTGTCTATGTACAATAAAATGAAGAACTGCATGAAAACATTACAACAATCAAGTTCTCTCCGTGAGCAAAGTTCCGTTATGTCGTTTTGAACCGACATATTGACATAAGTATTGTGAGCCACTCTATTGCGGCATTTTATAACTCTATGTCTTTTTTTAATATCAACTTAATCCAATGCTGCAAATTATATTCGCCGTAATAAACTTTAAAATTCTCCATACTTTTACCTCAAACAACCAATAAGAGAATACCGAAGATATTTATATCGTCATACAACACAAACGTCAAGTAATGCTGCAAATGCACATCAATTTTACAATCATCCTGTTCCTACAATCTTCGGCAAGGCGATATCGTTATATTGACTTTAGCCGATTTCACGCATAGACTTTTGACAACGGAAGAAAACTGCAACTGTTTGGCGCAGGAAGCGTTTATTTTCAGGAGGAATTTATGAAAAAAATCGGAATTATCGGAACAGGGATTTTCGGCACAGCCTTAGCTTTAACCGCGGCACGGGCGGGATGCGACGTTCTTTGCTGGGACCGCAATTCCGACGTCATCGACGCCATAAGCCAAAAACATCTCAATACCAAACATCTGCCGAACATCCCCCTGCCCGACGCCATAAAATCGACTTCCGAAATTGCCGAAGTTTTCGATTTTGCGGATATCGTTCTGCTGTCCGTATCGGCGCAGGCAACGCGCTCAGTCCTGCGGCAGATAAAACCCTTTATCAAAACAAACACCGTTATTGTTCTGTGTGCCAAAGGAATTGAAGCGGAAACAGGAAAAATGCTGTCGGAAATCGCCGAAGACGAAATTCCTGCAGCAACCATTGCCGTTCTATCCGGTCCGGGCTTTGCCGTTGACATTGCTCAGCGCAAACTGACGTCCGTAACCATTGCCTGCGCCAAAGACGGTCTTGCCGCACAGCTTACCGACATGCTTGCCACACCCTATTTTCGGCCATATACCACATCCGACATGATTTCACCGCAAATCGGCGGCAGCGTCAAAAATGTTATTGCCATCGCCTCCGGTGTTATTGAAGGTGCAGAATTCGGCGACGGCGCACGGGCAGCACTGATAACACGCGGACTTAACGAAATGGGCCGCCTCTCCAGTGCTCTCGGCGGCCGCCACAGCACCATGATGGGCATGTGTGGCCTCGGCGATCTGGTTTTGACCGCCGGCTGCTCCCAATCCAGAAATTTCAGTTTCGGATACGAAATCGGCATTCGCGGCGAGGCGCGAAAACTGATTGAAGAAAACACCCGCACCGTCGAAGGCATTTATACGGCTCAAGCCGTCGTAAGACGCGCCTGCGAACTGGGAATAGAAATGCCCATTTGCGAAGTGGTAAACAAAGTTCTGTTTGCGGGCATTTCCATAAAGTCGGCGATGGAGAGCCTTATGTCCCGCCCATATAAAGAAGAAGGCTTCTGACAAGCGAAAAAATTTCCGTTGCTTTCATTCGTTGTTTTATGATATAATTGTTATTATTAATTGTAAGGAGAAAAAAAAATTAATAAAGGATGGACTTATGTCGTTCTGACATGTATTTTTGAACTTCTTTGGATTTATGGTTTCAACGCGGCTGAAAGCTGGCCGCACTTTATTCTAATCGCGCTTATCATCGTTGCCGACTTTTATTTTCTGGAAAAAGCCTGCGAAACCATTCAGACCGGAACGGTCTACGCAATATTTTCGGCCGTCGGCACCGTCTGCACGGCGCTTATGGATACACTGATATTTAACGTTGAATTCACAATTGCAAAAGGCTTTTTCATTGCCCTGCTGATTGCCGGGGTTATCAGCCTGAAACTGGCCGAAAACGAAGAGACACCAGCCGAAAAGGAGTAAGCGAATGGGATGGATTTACGTTATTATTGCCGCAACGCTGGAAATTGCCGGCGTTGTCGGCCTGAAGATGTTCAGCCGGAAAAAGAATTTGGCCAATCTGCTTTTGTTTACCGGCGGTTTTGCCCTTTCATATCTTTTTCTGTACCTGTCGCTTGATTTTCTGGACATGAGCATCGCCTATGCGGTGTGGATGGGACTGGGAACCGCCGGCGCGGTAACCATCAATATGATTTTCTTCGGCGAAAGCCGCAGACTGTGCCGGATCGTGAGCGTCGGACTGATTATCATCGGCGTCGTCGGGCTCAAAATGGTTTCATAAAAATACAAATAAAAATTCAGAAAACCCACATTAGCTCTTGACTTAGAGTAAGCTCTAGAATTTATGATGTTACGCAGAATCGAATCTTACCACTAATATCAGGAGAAAAAGATGAGTTATCTGGACAACATCAATTCACCCGCAGACGTAAAAAAACTCAGCCTGAAAGAGCTTGAAGCGCTGGCGGAAGAAATCAGAAGCGCCGTGTTGAACCGCGACAGCAAAATCGGCGGACATGTCGGTCCCAACCTCGGCATTGTCGAAACAACCATTGCCCTGCATTACGTTTTTAACTCGCCGGAAGACAAGATTGTGTATGACGTTTCGCATCAGTCCTATCCGCATAAGATTCTGACGGGACGCAAAAACGGTTTTCTGACCGACGAAGGAATGCGGGAGATTTCCGGCTACACCAATCCCGCAGAAAGCGAGCACGACCATTTTATCGTCGGGCATACTTCCACTTCGGTCAGTCTGGCCTGCGGTCTGGCCAAAGCCCGCGACCTCAAAGGCGAAAAGCACAACGTCATCGCAGTTATCGGCGACGGTTCGCTTTCCGGCGGCGAAGCGCTCGAAGGTTTTGACAACGCCGCGATTTTGAACAGCAACATTATCATTATCGTCAACGACAACGAAATGTCCATTGCCGAAAACCACGGCGGCCTGTACGGCAACCTGCGGCTGCTGCGCCAGACCGGCGGAAAAGCCGAGTGCAACATGTTTAAGGCTCTCGGGTTTGATTACCGTTATCTGGAAGAGGGCAACGACATTGCCAAACTGACGTCGCTGATGAAAGAAGTCAAAGACACGGACAAGCCTACGGTTCTGCATATTCATACCGAAAAAGGCAAAGGTTACAAACCTGCGGAAGAACACAAGGAAACCTGGCACTGGAGCGTTCCCTTCGACATTGCTTCCGGCAATCCGACCGTTGACCTCAGCGGCGAAAACTACAACAGCATTACGGTCAATTACCTGCAGGAAAAAATCGCCAAAGACAAAAAGGTCGTCCTCATCAACGCCGGTACTCCGGGCGCTATCGGCATGACGCCGGACATGCGCCAGAAATTCGGCCGGAACTTCGTTGACGTCGGCATTGCCGAAGAGCATGGCGTCGCCATGGCTTCGGCTTTGGCAAAAGGCGGATGCAAACCCGTTTTCTGGGTTTTGAGCTCTTTTGTACAGAGAACTTACGACCAGCTTTCGCAGGATTTGGCGCTGAACAAAAATCCCGCTGTCATTCTCATCGGCTGGAACGGCATCTCCGGCGGCGACGCCACGCATTTGGGAACTTTTGACATTCCGCTGATTTCAAATATTCCCAACCTCGTTTACCTGGCGCCGACAACCAAAGAAGAATATCTGTCCATGCTGGACTGGGGTATTGAACAGACCGCCCATCCGGTTGTCATCAGAATTCCGTCAACCGTCTCTCATGCGGAAAAAGAAACCGAAAAAACTTTCGAACAGCTGAATACCTATAAGGTTGAACAGCAAGGCAGCAATGTTGCCCTGATTGCCGCAGGAAGTTTCTTTGAACTCGGCAGGCGGGCAGCGGCCAAACTGGCAGAACAGGGCATTACGGCAACGCTCGTCAACCCGCGCTACCTGACCGGACTGGACGAAAACCTGCTTAACAGCCTGAAGGCCGACCACAAAATCGTCGCCACGCTGGAAGACGGCGAACTGGACGGCGGTTTCGGCGAAAAAATTGCCCGTTTCTACGGCGACAGCAATATGAAAGTGCTGAACTTCGGCGCCAAAAAAGAATTTACCGACCGGGTTCCCGTTGAAGAACTGTATAAGCGTTATCATCTGACACCGGAACTGATTGCCGCCGACATTCTGAAAGCCGGAAATTAGGCATATCTTCCGACGAAGGCCCGAAAATAGCGGGCCTTCGTTTTTTTAAAACCGATACTGAATCCCGAAGTTAATTTCCCAGGGAAGTTTAATGCGGCTGCCCAACTGGGCGGAGGCTTCCAGATAGGCGGTTCCGTCTTCGCTCCAGGCGGTGCTGACGCCGGTGCCAAGTTCATAGCGCAGAGACGACAGGTCTTCGGCAAAACCGTAATCGGCTACGCGCACCTTGCTTTTGCCGTCGATATCATGAATCAGAGCAAAACGCCCGTAAGCGTCCAAAAAGCGGTTATCGCCCCAGACAAAAGACTTTCCGGCAATCAAATCGGCTCTGGTGCTCAAATAACCGGCGTCGGAAGTTTCTATCAGGGTATTGAAGTTGGTGCGATAACGGACGGCGTCAATGTGCATGTAATTCAAACCGACCGACGGTTCGACAAACCACCGACCGTCAAAATTTATGCGTTTTCCCAGCGAAGCCGAAAGCTGCCAGCTGTTCGTGCGGTATTTGCCGTCAACGCCGCTGCCTGCGGGCGTATAACTCCGCAGTTTCTGCCGATGCCAGAAATAGGTGCCGACCATATCGACAAACCAGTTGTCATCCGTATTAAACAGCGAATACAAACCGAGAGACTGTGTATCGGCATCGCCGTGACCGCTGCGGTCAAATTTCTGGCGCGAAGAAGTGTAACCGCCATAGACGCCCATGCTCAGATAATGGCCGTTCTGCCGCCAGACTTCCCGGTCATAGCCGATTTCCGTGCCGTAGATGTCTATCCGGCTCCGGCTTTTGTCCTTATAGGCAAATTTGACCCTCTGCCCCAACCCTTTTATCCAAAGACCGTTGTCATGCCCGGACGCGTTGCGCCGGCTGCGGATGTGGTTGTAAACCGGCGTCAGGTGCGTATAAAACAGCGACGCCAGCGAAGAATAGGTGTTTTTGGCAATGACGGCGCTGTCCGTTACGTCCTGAGTCCTGACCAGAACCCAGTCGTCGCCGTCCCGCTCCAGCCCGTAACGAAATGCTCCGACGTCAACGGCGTCGCCGACCAGATAAAAACTGTCCGCAGCTCCGCTGTCTTCATCGATAATCTTATAGCGGGCCGGCGTACTCCCTTCCGGACTGTAGTCATGAATCACCAAGCCGAAATTTCCGTTGCCCGAGTGTACCAGAATTCTGTCCGAAAGCCCTTCCGACAGACTGCTGCTGATGCCGAAGGTTCCCTGGCCGGACAAATTGTCAAACTGCAGAGAACTGAAGTCATGGCTGTAGGGGACAATCGCAACGGCATTCCGCATTTCCATATCCGGAATGCTGTTGCTGCCGACAAATGTTACCACGCCTTCGGTTACGCTGGTTTTTCCCGACAGGGTTCCGCCGGCAAACAAGAACAGCCAGCCGTTGCGTTCAACGACGGTATTCTCCGCTTCGCCTCCCGAAAAAACGCTTTGCACCCCTCCGTTTCTGACTATGGCTCCCGAAGCGACGCCGCCGCTCTCAATTTGCTGCACGCCGCCGTTTATCGTGCTGTCCGTGTCGGTTCCGTAAACGCTCTGCGTACCCGAACTGATTGTCGTATTGCGGGATACGGCTCCGGAATCGACATTCATCTCGCCGCCGTCAAGCAGTGTCTGTTCGGCAACGCCGTTGTCGATAATGTCAATAATGCCGCCGCTTTTGACAACAGTCTGCCGCATCGTTCCCGAAACTTCCTGTCTGCCGCGGCCGGAAACGACGGCGCCGACACTGGTGCCGCCGTCATCCACCTGCTGCCGGCCGCCGGTAATTTGCGCCCGTTCGGAAACCCCGCCGGACAAAATTTCCTGCAAGCCGCCGATTATGGTCGCATCTTCATCGGTACCGGAAACATTCTCACGGCCGCCGCGCAATACCGTTCCCTTTACATTGCCGCCGCGAGAAACGATAAAAATGCCTCCGTTGACGACGGTATCCTGCGCATAACCGCCGCTGTTGACATCTATGGTACCGCGGGTGGCAACGGTTGACGAATAGGCCGTGCCGTTGACATTCTGCAAGGCGTCATACGTAACATTCGTATTATAAGACACGCCACCGGCTTCAACATTCTGCTGCCCGTAGGGATATATGACGCTGTTGTACGACTTGCCGCCGGACATAATCTGCTGATTGCCGGAAACGGTAAAATTTCTGGTCGTACCATAAACCTGCTGCGTGACAACAGTGTGCACGTCACCGCCGCTGACATCTTCCCCGGCCGGAATTATCTGGGTAACGGCGACGGCTTCCGAAGCCCATATCACTCCGCACAGGATGACTACAAGTTTTTTCATGTTCTGCTTCCCGTTACAATGTCCTGCGTTCTATATAATTTTAAAACTGCAGAATAAAACCTTAGGACATGAAAAAAACATACCTTAATACAAAGTCTTGATTGAAAGCGGCGCGAAAACAACTATTTTCCGGGGGTAACACCAAAAAAGGAGAAAAGAAATGTCAGACAATTTTGAAAAAGACAGCGACAGCCTGTGGGAAAAGACCAAAGACACCGCCGGCGAAGCCTGGGAAGCCACCAAAGAGTTTTCGGGCAAAGCCTGGGACAAGACCAAAGAAGTGAGCAGCGACGCCTGGGAAGCAACCAAAAACGGCGCCCAGAAAGTCAGCAACGCTTTTTCCGATAACGACGAGGAAGTCGAAAAGGCCGAATTTGTCGAAAAAGAAGAAATCGAAACGCCGCATCATCTGTATTCAAAAGAAACGCATTCGCGAGAAAACCGACCAAACGGCTAAAAAGAAAGCCTCCCGCAACCGACGGGAGGCTTTCTTTATTAACGGCGGATAAAATTGGTCATGACCGGATTATCCAGCTGCGGCGGCAGAATGCCCGCCTGTTTTCCGGCGGCGATACATTTCAGCAGCCACGCCATGTTCCTGCCCAACAGTTCCATTACCTGCAACCCTTCGGCATCCTGCATGACGTCTTCCGGCGTCTGTCCGTGCACCATATTCCAATAACGGGAAGAAACCACCGGCATTCTGCTGATGGTAAAATATTTGTTCAGGACGTCCAGCGAAGCCGTCGTTCCCGCCCGCCGGGCAGAAACCACCGCAGCGCCGGGCTTGTTCATGAACGCTTCGGAACCGGCATAAAACAGCCGATCCAGAAGCGACAGGATCCGACCGCTCGGGTGCGCGTAATAAACCGGAGAACCGAAAACAAAACCGTCGGCCTGCTCGGCTTTGGCAATAATCCCGTTTACGACATCGTCGTTAAAAATACAACGACTGTCGCCGTTTTCGCGGCATTTGCGGCAGCCTATGCAATCGCGCAGCGCGCCGGCACCGCTCTGGACAATTTCGGTTTCGACCCCTTCTCGGTTCAACGCTTCGGCAACGACGGAAAGCGCCGTAAAAGTGCAGCCGCGCGGACGCGGACTGCCGTTTATCATTAATACTTTCATCTGTTCTCCTTTCCTTTTTGTCCGAGTGTAGTGCAATAAAATTCTTCCGGCAACACTTTTAACGGCCTTTCCCGTGATTATATAAGCCCAAAAAAGCAAAGGATTGATGATGAAAAAACTTTTAGCCGCCATTTTTTTCGTTTTGTTTGCCGCCGCAGCCGCGGCCGCGCAGACGCAAACACCGTCCGCCGACAATGAAAACGTCGATTACGGTGCCGTCAACAAACAGCTGGACAAGATGACCGCCGAGCTGAACTCGGGCAAAATCGGACCCGGCGCCACCGGGGACATGCTTGACAAAATCAACGACTTGCAGGACAAGCTTAATCAAAACCTGCCGCTGCTCAACAATGACCTCGGCAGCGTTCAGAAAAAAATCGCCGCTCTCGGCGAAGTCCCGGACGACGGCAACGAACCGGCGGAAATAGCCAAGCAGCGCAAAGAGCTTAACAAACAGGCCGACGCTTATAAAACCTCAATCGCCCAGGCAAAACTGGCAAAAACCAAAATCGACGATTTAAACGGGCTGATATTGAAAGTCCGCAACCAAGATTTGTTCACGCGCATTTTTGCCAAGCAAAGCTCCATTTTCCATCCACAGGAGTTTTGGACCTCACTGGTCAGCTTTGCCAAATTTACCTTCGAACTGATAAAATCGCCGCTCGACTGGTACCGCCAGCTGCCTGCCGCCGACATGGCAACCGCTGACGACAACATTGTCTACGCGCTGTTTTACATTATCGCCGCAACCTTTGCCGCCGCATATCTGCGCCATTTTATCAAGACCAGGCTCGGTTACCGCGAGGCGATTGCCAACCCGGACTATACGCAGAAAGTGCGAGCCGCGCTGTGGATGTTTTTGGCCCGCGGGCTGATTCCCGCCGCAATTATCGGAACGTTCATGTTCTGGATTAAAAACGGTGCCATTATCAATAAAAGCAACTTCGGAACCATGCTTTACACGGCGGCGCTGTACCTGCTTTATTTTTTCCTGACGCAAGCGCTGGTTCGCATTTTGCTGACACCGGCAAACGGCAAATGGCGGATTATCGAGGTCAGCAACGACCGGGCGCAGGCCAGCAGCAAGGCGCTGATTTTCTCGGCCGCGGCCATCTGCATCGTCAGCTTTTTTCAATCGCTGGCCGCCGAAATGAACGTAAACCCGGAAGTGCTGTATTCTCTCAAGATTTTTGCCAATGCGGTCAAAGCCTTCTGCGTCGTTTTGGTTGCCAACAAGTTTCTGTTTGACGGCACGCCGGAAGAAAATGCCAAAAACGCCGCCACCGCCGAAGCGGCCGGAAAGGAAAACGCCGGCAAGGATGAGGAAGAATACAAGGAGCTGAGCACGCCGGCCAAAATAAGTCTGGCGGTTACCGTATTCATGGCGGTTTCCTTTGCGGTGTCGCTGTTTGGTTATATACGGCTTTCGGAATTTGCCATCAACCGTTTCATCATATCGGGCGTTGTCATTGCCGTATTTTACATTCTCGACCGGCTGCTGAGGGTTATCTTCCGTCAGTTGATGCGGCTGAAATTCTGGAGCCGGACATTGCGCATCAATCCGCGAAAACTGGTAAAGGCAAACTTCTGGTTTGCGCTGATTCTCAAGCCCATTCTCGGCATTATGGCCATTCTGACCCTGCTGGCCGTCTGGGGCGTGTCAGTCGACATCATGCTGAACAAGGTCCGCAATTTTCTGGTCGGCTTCAACATCGGCAGCCTGCATATTTCAATTACCTCCATTCTGCTCGGCATTATCAGCTTTTTCGTATCGTCCTTTCTGTTCAAAATGCTTAAAGGCAGTTTTCAAAACGGCAGCCTGAGCCAGATTGACTGGGATCCCGGCGTTAAAAACTCGGTCATCTCGGGCATTGGCTTTTTCGGCATTATCATTTCGCTGATTGTCGGTTTTGCGGTTATGGGCGGAAGCATAAGCAGCATTGCGATTATTGCCGGCGCCCTGTCATTCGGCGCCGGTCTCGGCCTGCAGAACATGGTCAGCAGTCTGGTCGCCGGTCTGACCATTCTGTTTGAACGGCAGATTAAGGTCGGCGACTGGGTTATCATCGACGGCCAGGAAGGCATCGTCAAAAGCATTAACATGCGTTCGACCGAACTTGAAACCTGGAACAAGTCCAATGTCATCGTCCCCAACGCCTCAATACTGGCTAACAGTCTGATTAACAAAACCTACAGCGACCAGATGGGCCGGGTGGAAATCAAGGTCGGGGTCGACTACAACAGCGACATCAACAAAGTCAAGGCCATTTTGCTTGAAATAGCCGGCGAAGATCCGGAAGTCCTCAGTTCGCCGCCGCCGTCCCTGCAGTTTACGGATCTGGGCGACAACAGCCTCAATTTCCAGCTCAACTGCTATACGGCCAACGTTTACAGCGGCGCCGGCATTTCTTTCCGCATCAGGGAGAAAATCGTCGAACGCTTCCGTGAAAACAACATCAACATCCCCTATCCGCAAAGGGTTATCCATTTCATATCTTCCGCGCCGGAAACCCAGCCCTGATATTCTGTGCAATAATCGCGCTTTCGGTTTGTGCCGCCATAAAAACGGAGTATACTTGTCTTATAATTTTGAGGAGAAAGAAATGAAAAAAGTTTTGATTATTGCCGCCATTGCCGTCATCGCCGCCTGTCATCTGATGCACGAAGACACGCACGACAGCCATTATTTCCATACCGGACATTTCGACGACAGCGGCCAGCGCCGTTAAAAAAACATCCCGGTAAAGCCGGGATGTTTTTTTTTGACAGTACAACACCCCGGAAAAATCCGGGGTGTTTTCGTTTATTTTTTAATGCACATAATCGTATAATTTCCTTCCGCGTCAACTTCAACGCCGTGCGTGTCATGGGCAAAACCGGGAAACTTCCGGTCAAAGGCCTGTAATGCCTTCAGATATCCCAACAGCGGTCCGTCGGCCGGGCCGGCATTTTCGCCCGGCATCAACAGCGGAATTCCGGGCGGATAAGGCACAACGCCGGTTGCCACGGTATGATCCGCCATCTGCTCAAGAGTCAGAGATTCAACGTCATCTTTAACCAGACGCTCGTAAGCGTCTACCGGAGCCATATCCGGATGCGGCAAGACAGAGAAGGCTTCGGACAAAGCGCGGGTAGTTCCCAACTCGGACATAGCCTTGAACATTTCGCCGGCCAAATCCTTCAGCCCCATGCCTGCATAGCGTTCCGGATGTTCGGCCGCCAGACCGGGAATGACGCGTTCCAGCGGCGTATTGCGGTCATAATCCCTTTTGAACTCAAACAACGCGTTCAGCAACGTGCCCCATTTGCCTTTGGTAACGCCCATCGAAAACAGAAACAGAATCGTAAAATCGGTGGTCTTTTCGACAATAATACCCTTATTGTCCAGATAAGAGGTCAGCACCGAGGCCGGAATTCCCCAATCGGCCAGGCTGCCGTCGGCATTGACGCCGGGCGTAATGACGGAAACCTTTATCGGGTCAAGCATGCACCAGCCATCTTCAATATCGCCGAAACCGTGCCATTCTTCGTTCGGATGCAGAACCCAGCATTCAGGATCGGTCGAAAGCTGCTCTTCCGAAGCGCGGCAGAAAGGAATCCGTTTGCCGCTTTGCTTATCGGTTACAAAATCCGGCTGCCAGACGCTGAAGAACCAGCCGCCTTTCTCCATGGCTTCGCAATGCAGGCGGGCAACCGTCTTGCGGAAAGCGACGGCTTCCTTAATCGCGTCTTCGGTCAGCGCTTCGCCCTCTTCCGACATCATGGCGGCGCTGATGTCGTTGGAGGCGATAATCGGATAGAACGGCGACGTCGAGGCGTGCATCATGAACGCTTCGTTAAAGCGCTTATGCTCTATCGGGCGGCGGCCGTCGCGAACGTGAATCATCGACGCCTGCGAAAAAGCGGCCAGCAGCTTATGGGTCGACTGGGTGGCAAAGACAGAAGGGCCGCCGCGGTCATAATCCTTCGGGTCGCCGTACATGGCAAAGCGTTCGGCATAAAGCGGGTTGAACCGCGCATAACCATACCAGGCTTCGTCAAAATGCAGACGGTCAACGCTTTCGCCGAGCAGTTCCTTAATCCGGCGGACGTTGTAGCACAAACCGTCATAAGTCGAGTTGGTAACAATGGCATGAACCGGCTGCGGATCTATTCCCTCGCGGATCAAAGCATTGTCGGCGACGGTTTTCCGCACGGCTTCACTGGTCATCCGCGCGGGATGAATCGGGCCAATGATTCCGTAGCGGTTGCGGGACGGAATCAGGTAAGCCGGAATGGCGCCGGACATGGTAATCGCCTGCTCAACTGACTTGTGACAGTTGCGGTCGCAGAGCGCCACCTGATTGCGGACAACGCTGGCCATGAGAATAACCCGGTTTGACGTTGACGAACCGTTGGTAACATGGTAAGTGCGGTCAGCGCCGAAAATACGGGCGGCATACTTCTCGCTCTCGCCGATAGGGCCGGAATGGTCAAGCAATGAACCGAGTTCGCCAACCGAAATCGACAGATCGGAACGGAAAACCGGTTCCTTGAAAAAGTTGAAAAATGCCCGGCCGACCGGCGATTTCAGAAAAGCGGTGCCGCCGGTATGCCCCGGCGTGTGCCAAGAGTATTCGTAAACGTCGGAAAATTTGGCCAGCGCCTTAAACATCGGCGGCAGGATAAACTCACGGTAACGCTGAACAGCGGCGAGAATACGCCCGCTGATGAAATCCGACGTATCTTCCAGAATCCAGATAAAGTCGTTGACCTTGTCGAGAATGGCAGCCGGAATCTCGGAAGCCTTGGTGCGGTTTGACATCAGAAACACGGGCATATCGCGGTTACGGCTGCGCAGAAGTTCCAGAAAATGCTGAATGCGGCGGTGTTTTTCGTCGCCGGCGCCGTCAAGATAGACCAGAGCGCACTGTACGGTCGGGTCTGAGGTAACGATGAGCTCGGCATCGCAGATACACTGCGAAACCTCAACCACAACGTCGCTTTCCTCCAAGTCCCGTTTGAGCGCGCGCAGCGCCCTGGCCGTGGCATTTTCCTCGTCGATGCCGTCGTAGACGACCAGCGCCTTTATTCTAAAAGGGTTGTTCATTTCCATTTTTCTTCCTTTCCTACAGGTTTTCAATATCATTGATTATCTGAACATGGCCGCGGGTATGCAGCGACGAGGCATGATAGCGGCCGACGGAAATCCAGAACATGGCGACCAGCGCCAGAATCGTAACAATCAGAACCAGCCAGCGTACCCAGAAAGGCACACAGCCGCCCGGTTTGATGTGGTTTTCCTTAATGTCAAGCTTGCGGCTGACCGCCAGTTCGTAAAAAATAACGGTGGATATGACAAACATCAGCGCCCAGCGCGTCTGGCTCGGATCGGAACCAATCATTGCCGCCATGCTGTAAAAGGCGGCAATCAGTCCGACAAAGGTGTAAAAAACATTTTCGCCGCGGCTCATTTTGTCCCGGCCGATAATCTTAATCGCCACCGAAGAGTAAATATACGGCAACAACGTCATGATGACGGCTATTGAGGCGATTTTGCCGAACTGCTCGGAAGCGGTCGGCGACATGGTAGCCAGAACCTGCAGGGTCATGATGCCGGCAACGATGGCCAGTCCAGCCGAAGGCACACCGCGGCAGTTGACGCGGGCAAAAACATTGCCGAACAGGCCGTCATCGGCGGCTGCCTTGGCCGTCTGTCCGACAAGCAGCGTCCAGCCTCCCAGCGAACCCAGGCAACCGACAGCCGCGCAGAGGGCGACAATGTTGCCGGCCACCGGCCCCAGCGCCATGGAAACGGCGTCGGAGAAAGGCGCGGAAGAAGCAATCAGTTCCTTATTGGGAATAATGCCCATTATCGCCGACGAACTCAGAATATAGCAGACGGCCGCCAACAGCACGCCGACCACGGTCGCAATCGGCACATTGCGCGCCGGATCTTTGACAACGGCCGTCGAAACCGAGGCGCTTTCAACGCCGATAAAAGCCCAGAGCGTAAAATTAAGCGTCATGCCCAGAGCGGTCAGATTGCTCTCGCCGGTAACGTTCCAGCCGGCCATATAAGTATCGCGGCTGAACCAGAACCAGCCGAAAACCGCCATGCCGACAATCGGCAGCAGGGCAACCGTGGTTGTCATTCCCTGAATGCGCCCGACAATATTCGGCCCGAGAATGTTGGCATAAGTGAAGAACCAGATAACGCCTATCTGCGCCAAAGCCATAATCAGCGGATCTTTCAGCGAGGGGAAAAAGGTGGTAAGATAACCGAGACCGGCCACCGCCAGCCCGACGTTGCCGACAACGTTCGCCAGCCAGTAGACCAGATTGGTCTGATACCCCATATAATCGCCGAAAGCCTTGCGCGAATAGGCATACGGACCGCCGGCAGCGGTATAAATCTGCGTCAGTTTGGAAAACACCAGCCCCAGAGCCACGGCGCCGACAATGGTTATCAGCCAGCCGAAAATGGCAATGCTGCCGATGGCGGCCAGATTGGCGGGAAGCATAAACACGCCGGAGCCCATCATATTGCCGGCAACCATCAGTGTTGCCGGAACCAAGCCGATTTTGTTGTTTTCATTCGCCATTATTTTCTCCTGTGAAAAAACGTCCGGGCAGCAAAAGCCGCCCGGACGCGGAAACAAAACTAAATGTCGGCCTCGGCCGGCATCAGACGGCGGTTGGAAACGTATTCGCCGATTTCAATAACGCCATACATGAAGAAATATGCGCCGACCAGCGCGGTAATGGTAACGGCGCCGACGGCCGGATAAGCCAGAATAAGGAAGGCAAACAGCACGCCCAAAACGCCGGCCAACAGCGACCAACCCCAGGAATATCCCTCGCGGCGCAGGCTGAAGGACGCAACAATCTGCATAACGCCGATGGCCAGAAACCACAGCGCCAGCACAATCGGCAGGGTGGCGGCGGTCAGGCCGAGATTGCCGACGAAGATAACGCCGACCAGCATGTCAAGAATGCCCACCGTCAGGTACCAGCCGGAACGGTTGGAAAAAGACAGCATAAAATAGCCGGCGCCGACGACAATGAAAATAATGCCGAGATAAAGCGCCAGCCCCAGCAGGGTGGCCGCCGGATTAAACCAGACATAGACGCCGAGCACGGCAATGACAATGCCGGCAATCAGATGCCAGATGCCCATATTCGGTTGTATTTTTGATGCAGCCATAATCGTTCTCCTTTGCAAACGGGTTTTATAATCGTCTAATATCTAATCACGCGCGGAAAAATTTCCAGACGGGCAAAAAAATATTTGGCAGGCGGCGTTTCCGGTATATATTGAAAACAAACAACGGAGAAAAGACATGCACAAATTTATCGCCGCGCTTTTCGGGCTGCTGTCGGCCGGTTGTTCGGGCATAAAGGTTCCGGACGATTTTGCATATAAGGAAATCGAAACGCGCGACTTCAAACTGGCGTCATGGCAGAAAATCAGCGAACCGGACGGCGTTTACAAATTTTATATCGAGGGGGACGGCCACGCTTTTGACAGCCGCGGGCGGCCGACCGCAGATCCGACGCCGCAGGGAACCATGCTGCGCGAACTGGCCTTCGGCGACCCGTCGCCGAACGTCATCTATCTGGCGCGCCCCTGCCAGTACATAATGAGCCCGATTTGCGCCAAACGGCATTGGACCACGGCGCGCTTTGCTCCGGAAGCGATTAATGCCGAATATGACGCGGTCCGGCAGACGGCCGGAGGCCATGAGGTTATTCTCGTCGGCTTTTCGGGCGGCGCGCAGGTGGCGGGGCTCATCAGCGCCGCCAAACCCGGCCTCCGGGTCAAAAAGCTGGTAACCATCGCCGGAAATCTGGATCCGCTGGCCTGGACAACATATCACGGTCTGCCCCCAATCAACGAATCGCTCAGTCTGGAAAGCTATCGCCGGCAATATCTGGAAATTCCGCAAATCCATTATGCCGGGAGCGACGACAAGGTCATGCCGGCAGCGCTGATTGAAGACTTTGTCGGCGGAAAGCATCCGGTCGTGCGCGTTGAGGGCGCAACGCACAATTCGGGCTGGGAAAAAATCTATCTTCCCGTCCGGCAAGAAAAATAAATTTACATTTACTGAAAAAGGTTATAAAAAGACATCAGTAACAATTTGAAAACGGGGTTAAAAATGAGAAAAATTACCAGTTATATCCTTAACGGCCAAGGCCTGGGCATGAAGTTTCTGGCCGGCCTGTCGGTTTTGATGGCCTTGATTTTTGCCATTGTCATCAGGGTTCAGGGCGCGGCTTACGTTCCCTATGCGCAGGAAATTGCCGACCAGATGCTGCCGGTTAAGGTTGTTAACGGCCAAATCGTCGAACCGCTCAACACGTTCAAAATGGCGCAGATACGGATTGAAGGCAGAGATACGCCCCTGGCGCTGCCGCTGGTTCTGGACACGCGCGTTACCAATCTGGACGCCAACCTGCTGCCGCAGGGCGTTTACGTTACCCGCACCAACATTTACACGGTTAACAGAAACCAGGTCAAAGTCATTAAGATTGAGGGCGACAACTATATCCCCAAAGGCGATTATACCGACGTCTTCAAAAGCTGGCTGAACTGGTCGGCGGTTATCGGCGGCATTGCCGGCATTGTCATCCTGTTTGTGCTGTATCTGATTCTGACCATGTTTTATGCCCTTTGCACGCAGGTTATTGCCAAACTGGCACGCCGCGACATGGCTTTTGACAGCAGAATGCGGCTGAGCGCCGTCGTTCTGACTGCCGCTTACATTCTGTTCATTCCGTTGGGCTGGCTCGGAGTCAGCAGCACGCTGCTGTTTCTGGCGGTTATGCTCGGCGCGCTGATCTGGTTCGTCGTCAAATATGTTCCGACTGGAAAAACGGCAGCGGCCAAGGCTGAAGTTCGGCAGGAAGATGCCGCGCCGGCAAAGATTAAAGCCGCATTGGTAAAAAAGGCGCCCGCAAAAAAAGCGCCGGGCAAGAAAAAGCCTGCGGCTAAAAGCGAAACCGAAAAACCGGCGGTACCGGCCAAGGCTGAAGCCAAAGCCACAGTAAAAAAACCGGCGGCCAAAAAGAAAACCGCCGTCAGGAAACCGGCGGCGAAGACAGCCAAAGCCAAACCGGCCGACAAAGAAAGCAAATAAGCAAAAGCCCTCTCAAAAGAGAGGGCTTTTTTTCTTTGTCATGTTCGGCCTTTTTTCCTTACAGTCATGTTCGGCCTTGAGCCGGACATCTCTTTTAGATTGCCGGATCAAGTCCGATTAAGCATTTCCGTCATGCTCGGGTTTAACCCGGGCATCTATTTCTTGGATATTCGGGTCACACGCTCAGCGTGACGCCTACGGTTGGATGTCCGGCTCAAGGCCGAACATGACAGAGAAAGTACTTGACTGAGGAAACCGTAAAAGAGATATTCGGGTCAAGCCCGAATATGACAGGGAAGGAGCCGAGGATGACAGAAGAAAAAAATAATACTGTCATTCCCCGGCTTTTTTCATATCAGGGTAATTTTGACCGCCTTGCCGTAGGCTTTGGCCAGCTGGTGCAGATGGCCGAGGTCAAC
>ULQG01059388.1_pt1 | contig 76669 bp, 70 predicted proteins | sample 1954251 | NCBI WGS metagenome assembly ULQG01 (sample SAMEA4835649, study PRJEB28245) | human gut metagenome | biome: gut microbiome; material: fecal sample | place: Denmark | collected 2008 | reverse complement strand
AGCTACCTGCGGGAAGCCACTGCACCGAACATCAACGGCACCATCACCTTCAAAGCCACCCTGTCCATCGCCCGCAAGCCCAAGTATTTCCTCGGCATCAAGATACACCGTGCCATCATGCAGATAAGCTGGGAACTGACGGCGGAGTATTCGGACACGGAAGTGGTGGACATCATCGAGCTTGATCCGGCCATGAGCGAGTCGGAAAAGGCAACGTTGGTCAATGACCGTCTGTCGGAGATTGCCCGGCAATACCCTTCGTGTGAAATCACCACGGAATATGTGAAGTCGGAACCGGTGGAGGAAGACACGACTACGGACACTTACCATTTGTTGTGGGCATCCGACCGGCTGGAAATCGCCCGTCAGGTGGAAGCCCGACTGACAAACATCTTCGCCGACCTCGTTGCCTTGGAGAAGATGATGAATTACAAGCTCAGCATTATTGATGTGCTAAAGGACATTGCGCCCTTTGTCAATGATGAACGGGGACGCAGGCTTACTCTGGTGGAGGAATGCCGCCGCAGGTGGTTGCGGGGTGCTGCGAACAGCCTGCACTCGGTGGATTACAACGGGAAATATGAGGAAACGGATGATGAAAGAAGGGAGGAAAGGGAATGAACAAGACCGAGAGACATATCCGCTACATGGCTATTGTAATCATGGTCGTGGCGTTTCCACTGAAAGTGTCGGCGCAATGGAACTTCGACATCGTTTCGGTGGAAGCCTACATCAACGACCACAAGCAGCAGCGAAGCCTGTTGCTGGCCCGTTCGACACTGGAACTGAGCAACCAACTCCTGCACGAATACAGCAGCGAAGCGGCGGTGGACTTCAAGGAATTGAATGTGGATTTGGACAAATACACAAGGGCTTTCGATGTGATTGACATCCTGTACCAGTCCCTGCGTACCTCGTTGAACGTGTATTCCACCTACAACACCGTGAGTGACCGCATCGGCGATTACAAGAATTTGCTGGATGACTACTATGCGAAAGTCGTGGAACGAAACAAGATGGAGTTGCATGACACGCTGATTATCGGCATAAGCCTGCGGTGTGTACAGAGAATTGCGGAGGATGGCAAGCAACTCTACCGATCGATGAGCGACTTGGTGCTGTATGCCACCGGTGCGGCAGCTTGTTCCACTTCGGACTTACTGTTGGTGTTGGAAAGTATTAACCAAGGTCTTGACAACATCGAGCGGCACTTGAACAAAGCCTATTTTGAAACATGGCGGTACATCCAGCTTCGCATGGGCTATTGGAAAGAAAGCATCTACCTCGCCAAGGACAAGTCGCAAATAGCGAACGAGGCGTTCCGGCGGTGGAGGGATTCCGGGCTGAACCCGTACAATCGATGACAAGGAATAACAAAATACGAGTAACAAGAAACAAGATACAAGATTTAAGAACCAAGGAACAATGAGGAAATAAAAATGAAACGGAGCTTATATATAATAATAGGTGTAGGAGCGGCCATGTTATTTGCGTCTAAGACGCTTGCCCAAAGCGTGACCTATAGCCATGATGCAGCCAAGATGAACCAAATCACGGTGGCAGAAATCGGTTCCGGGTCGTTGACCCCGGAGTTTTATTACTGGCTGCTGCACAATTCTTACCGGGAGAGTGCCGCCAGCAAAAATAAAATGGTATTCCGTACCACGGCAGGCATCAACCTCTACAACCAAGTGGACGATGCCGAGGCGTTGGATTCTGCCATGACCCAACGTGCGAGGATAGAAGCCTTGAACGTGGCAGACCGCAGCGGCGGGGCATTGGATATGGCATGGCTGGCGGAAGGAGAAAAGATAAACGCCGCTTTGGAGAATTTCAACAGAAACATCCAGCGGATAGCGGAAGCCGGTGGCAGCAATTATGAACAGGAACATTGGCGCGAGCAATACAATCTGTTCCTCTGTGCCGTCAAATCGGTGCAGGAAGCCTACATGCCCAACTCCCAACGCAAGAAGCAATACTTGCGCATCCATGCCGACATCATCCGAAAGAATGAAATGCTTGTGCGCTATCTCGTGCGGCTGGCCAACTCCGCCAAGGTGGCGGAACTGTTGGACGCTTCTGCCATCGTCGAAGACCGCCGGGCACAGATTGCCATGGCGGCGATGAGCCGTTGGCGGGAGGCCGGCTGGAGGACAATGGGGAATTGAACGATGACAACAGGGAAAGGAAGATTCTATAACCAATACATATAAAACAATGAGCAAGGATCACGAAATTCAGGTGTTCAACCACCCGCAGTTCGGGAGCATCAACACCGTAGAAACAGAGTATGGGAAAGTGCTGTTCAGAGCCAATGATGTGGCAAAAGCATTAGGTTATGTGGAAACAGCCAAAGCGGTACGCACCCATTGCAAGGGGGTGTCCGTTTTGGACACCCCCTATGAGAATCAGCTTGGTACGATTGTCATGCAACCCACCAAGTACATTTCGGAAGCGGATGTTTATCGTTTGGTGATGCGCAGCAAATTGCCCGAAGCGGAGAAGTTTCAGGACTGGGTATGCGAGGAAGTATTGCCGAGTATCCGCAAGCACGGGGGCTATCTGACCGATGCCGCCTTGCAACGGGTAGTCACTGAACCGGACTTCCTGATAGGCCTGGCCAATGCCATTAAGGAGGAGCGGAAAAACCGCCTGGAAGTGGAAGCAAAGTATGAGGAGCAGAAACAGTTAATCGGCAAGCAACAGGAGCAAATAGAGGAATTGGGCAAGCGGACAAGCTACGTGGAACTCGTGCTGCAATGCAAAGGTTTGCTCGACATCACGCAAATCGCGCAGGACTATGGGATGTCTGGGCGGAAAATGAATGCCATACTGCACGAGAAAGGCATCCAGTACAAGGATAACAAGCAATGGATTCTGTATGCAGCCTACAAGGACAAGGGGTATGTGCATAGTGCCACCCTCTCATTAGAAAGCGGAAAATCGGTGATGCGCACCCAATGGACGCAGAAAGGGAGGATGTTCATCTACGAGAAATTGAAAGCGGACGGCATACTGCCGGTAATGGAACGGGAGCAATCCCCAGTGGATAATCAAGCAACAGCATAAGGGCATGGGAGACGACATACTTTCTGATTTCGGCATCCACCTCTTGGAAGAGGAGATTGACGATGTGATATTCCAGACCAACGAGTTCCTTTGTGATGCCACGTTTACAGGCACCCAAGGGCCATTTTGGTGGATTCTCCAAATGTGCATGGCATTGGCCGCCTTGTTCGCCATCATCATGGCAGCGGGCATGGCTTACAAGATGATGGTGAAGAAAGAACCGTTGGACGTGATGAAACTGTTCAAACCGTTGGCGGTGGCAGTCATCATGTCGTGGTGGTATCCACCTGCCGATACGGGCATTACCAATAGTGGGAGCAGTTGGTGCGTGTTGGACTTCCTCTCCTACATTCCCAATGCCATCGGTTCGTACACCCACGACCTCTATCAAGCGGAAGCCTTACAGATAACGGACAAATTCGAAGAAGTGCAGCAACTCATTTACGTGCGTGATACCATGTACACCAGCCTGCAGGCACAAGCCGACATTGCCCGTTCCGGCACAATGGATCCGGCATTGGTGGAATCGACGATGGAACAGACCGGTGTGGACGAAGTGACGGAAATGGAGAAAGATGCCAGCCGGTTGTGGTTCACCTCTTTGGTAAGCGGGGCGACCGTCTGCTTGGATAAAATCGTGATGGTAATCGCCTTGATTGTGTACCGAATCGGTTGGTGGGCTACTAACCTACTAAACACATTATCACATTATAAATAAGCGAATTAATTCTTACTTTATTAGAATGGATAACAAAAAAGCAACAATGATATAATTTATTTGTACGTTGTAGCAAATGCTCTCATTTGAATATAAACAAATGTACGCATTAATGGAGATAATGCAGAAAAACCATGAAGCATATACGACTCACTGCCACTCTCCATTTGTAGATGTGTGAAAGTAACAATCCATTAATGGACAATAGGGTATATAAAGGACAGATTTCCCGTATATTCGTCTCCTTATTCCTGAATTATGAGCGTAAGTCACATAATTATGGAGAGATATCCACCCTTTAATGGGGAGAGCTGTCGGCAAATATTTGATGGAAATGCCCCGAAAATCACAGGAGAATAGCCATACAATGGGCTGATACACAATAATTATTGGATAAACGTGGTCTGCTCCTGCAAACAGCAAGTTGTCTTTTCGTTAAACGAAAACAGGACGGTTTAACGGCGGAAACGCCGCCAAACCGCCTCCCCCCAAAAAGCTCCGGAGTCGGCTTTGATTTTCCTTATGCCATCTCTATACATTTACTTTCCAATTACAGGATTTTTCTTGAATATCCCATAAATGAGCATATAATCCCTCATCTTTTAATAATTGTTCATGTGTCCCTTGTTCTACAATATTTCCACCATCTAAAACAATAATTTTATCAGCATCACTTATTGTTTTTAGTTTATGCGCTATAACTATAACAGTTCTACCTTGTATTAAAGAATTGATTGCATACTGTATTTCCACTTCATTTTCTGGATCTAAAGAAGCTGTTGCTTCATCTAATAAAATTACAGGAGCATCTTTTAATATAGCACGTGCAATTGAGATTCTCTGTTTTTCTCCTCCAGATAAGGTACATCCACCTTCACCTATCATTGTATCATATCCTTGAGGTAAATGTATTATAAAATCATGACATTGAGCTTTTTTAGCCGCCTCTATTATCTCATTATCTGTAGCATTCTCTTTACCAAATCGAATATTATTCTTTATGGTATCCTGAAATAAATATACGTCCTGAAATACCATTGAAATGCGTTGCATAAGTTTCTCAGGATCAATCTCTCGTATATTTTTGTTACCTAATAATATTACACCTTTATCAGGATCATAAAACCGAGCGCAAAGTTTCATCAATGTACTTTTTCCACTTCCAGAAGGCCCAACTATAGCAGTTAAAGAACCTTGTTTCATTGTAACACTTATATCATGTAGGATATATTTATCATTATACCCAAAAGATACATTTCTAAATATAATATCTCCTTGTTCCGGGGCATCTTGTGTTCCTGACATTTCTGGTTCATTTAGTAAATTCAAAATACGTTCACCTGCAATAGAATAATAACGGAATTCTGCAAGATTGATTAGTGCTAATGTTAGTGGGTCAAAAACTCTGGAGCCAACGATAAGGAACATCACAAAAATAGCAACAGAAAGTTTTCCTCCAATTAAAAGGTATGTACCACATAATATCATCAAAGTAAGTCCCATACGAAGAAGGGTTACAGACAACATGACAATAGGTCCAATCAGAGCTTCTGTTTTGATATTCGCACGTTTGAGATCATTAAATGCTTCCTGTAAACGGATGAACTTTATTCCAGTCATATTATATGCTTTGATAACACGTATACCTTGTAAATATTCTTCCATTCTGCTACTGGCACGTATTTTAGCCAGAATTTGAGTTTGCCCTAGTTTCTTTTGAATACTAGAAGTGAAAATAAGTATTAAAAAAGAAATAGGAAGGGATAAAAACATAGCAATAGACATCTGCCAATCTACGAACAATAAACCTAAAAAAGCAAAAATAGGCATGACCAGTGCACCAAGCAATTGAGGAAGATGGTGCGACATCCCTTGTTCTGTCATAGCAAAATCAGTTATTAACATGGAAGATAATTCTCCAGAATCTTTTTTATAAAGAAAACCTAATGACAACTTGCGTAAATGTTCGGCTAAAGCAATACGACCTTCTGCACTAATATTGTATGCTTCCCGGAAATTTGCATTATAGGATTTCTTTTCTCCAAAAATCATAAAAATTATGTATACAAACATTATCACAATCAGCCCCCATAATTTAGATATGTTTAGAGGAGTTCCAGTTCCATCAAAAGCTTTAAAAAGGGTATTTATAACTTCTATTGAAAGACAAAAGGGAACTATATTTATAAAGTTTGCAAGCATTGTATACCCCACAGGCTTGTATAAACGTTTGGTTTGTCCTATAGTAATATGTTTTATAGCCTTTGTAATCATATTATTTCATTTTTTTAGATTTAACTTCCAGTTATGTGCATTTATATAAGCATTCCACATATTTTTATATATGCCTGTAGTAACATGAAGTTCGTCATGTCTTCCTTTTTGAACTAAACATCCTTCCTTAAAAACAAGAATTTGATGAGCAGAGGTGATAGAAGACAATCTATGAGCTATGATAATAACAGTTTTACCTTTTATTAACTTTTGTAAGGCCTGTTGTATTTTATATTCATTTTCTGGGTCAGCAAAAGCTGTTGCTTCATCTAATACTAAAATAGGAGAATTTCGTAAAATAGCCCTAGCTATACAAATTCGTTGTGCCTCTCCTCCAGAAAGAAAAACGCCTCTCTCTCCGACAATCGTATCATATCCTTTAGGAAGACTTCGAATAAAATCATCACATTGGGCAGCTTGAGCAGCTTGTATAACATCCGATAAACTAGCTTGAGTATTTCCTGCTGTAATATTGGCATATATGGTATCATTGAAAAGAAACGTATCTTGGAATACAAAAGACACGATCTCCAATAATTGGGGTGAGGAAATATTTTTTATGTTTATTCCCCCTATTAAAATCTCTCCAGAGGAAACATCCCAAAAGCGAGGAATGAGATTGGCTATTGTTGACTTCCCTGACCCAGAAGGTCCAACCAGAGCTGTTACTTCACCTTGTCGAGCGATAAAAGAGATATCCTTCAGCGCTTCTGTCTTTGTCATATTTTCTCTATCTTCGTAAGCAAAACTTACATTTCTGAATTCAATATCATACGTCTGAGGTATTTGAGGAACAACTGGTTCACATAGTTTTTTTTCCTCAAATATTTTGTCTATACGTTTTACTCCTTCATTAATTTCTACAGTTCCTGAAGCTAAAAATGCGAGTTTATATACAGGGGAAGCTACTCCGGGCCCCATCACGATGAAAAAAAGATAAATTGCAGCTAATGAGATGTTTTTAGGATCAGAGGTCATTATTAATATTCCTACAGGAAGAATAAACGTGACTATTGAATTCAACAGAATAATAAATGCAATTATACCATTTTGATAGTTATTACAGCATTTTAAAGCAAATGTTTTATACGCTTCGATTTCGGCATTGAACTGCCGAAAAGAACGTATACTTTGTCCAAATATCTTTATAATTGGCATACCTCTCACATATTGAACAGCTGAAGCACTCATGCGTTCTTGGACATCAAAATAGATTTTCGTAAGTGCAGTAGCTCTTTTCCCTACAAAATTAGAAAATTGCATTCCTATACTTAAAAGTATGCATAATAGAGCGGTGAATGCCATCCAACCATTTAAAGAAAAAAAGATAATAAACATAAAAGTTATGGTTGCAAACACATTCACCAAATCGGGAATAGTGTGAGCTATAAAATGCTCTATTTTTTCGACATTTTGTTCCATGATTTTCTTTATACAACCGATAGATGTCGAATTTAAATATCCCAAAGACAACTGACCTATATGCTCTGAAAGTTTTATTTTTAACCCATATAAAATACGAAAGGCGGCTATGTGAGATAACATTAATCCCGCATACAAAAATAGTACACCCACAATCAAAGCAATAAAAGCAAGCCACCCCCAACTGATCATTAGCTCAGAATCTATCGTAGATAAATCAGAAGCATGAACAAGCAATTCCTTTAATATTTCATATATAGACCAAAATGGTATAAGTATACATAATGCACTTATAGCGGAAAATAACCCGGAGAAAAGCAATAAACTTTTTTTTTCTCCCGCAATTTCCAGTAACCTAGATAATCCTTCTTTTTTCTTCATTATTTATTTAAATATATATTGTCGTAGTTAGACAAATATTTGTCACAATAATTACCAAGTAAAAAAAAGCAAACAGCCATAATTCCTGATTCATATAAGCTGGAGTTTTTTTAGCATATTCTTCATATTCTTTCTTGAAATGTATACATAATGAATATTTATTTTCTATATATACAATTACAAGATTAATACATATATAAATTATATATAAACATAATGTATGTATGGCTCCAAGCAGAAGAATAAAACTTAAATGACAAAATAGATCTCCCATTATCATCGGATTTCTCACTTTTTTATAGGGACCTTCCGTTATTAACTTTGAAGGATGCAAAAACCCATCTTTGGTTGCTTGCAGATTACAATTTACCACTTTAGTACCCCAAACAGACATAAAATATCCAATTAATGCAATAAGGATAATATTGTAAAGAACATTTTCCAACAGTATTACTTTTATGTCAAACAAAGAAAAAATGTTTAGTTTGAAGCGAGGTTGATTTAAGAAGGGCATAATATACCAAAGAATAGATATAAAAAAGCCCGAATAATACATTAATGTATATCTATTATTGCAAGATAAATCTAGTGTTTTAGACATATATTTACGATTCCCAACCTTAAATGCTATATAATAAGGAATCAACCAAAGAAATGAAATTATGGCCAAAATAATTTGGGTGGCCCAGCTAAAATAAATCATATTATTTTTGTATAATTTAAAAAATTACAAATAACCAACAATGCCATAAATAAAACTATAAATAATAGTTTTTGATCAAGGAGAACAGGGGTTTTCTTTCTATAAACTATAAGTTCTGATTTATAATATGGTTCTAAAGAATACTTAACCTGTATTTTTATCATAAAGAGATCTATAAATACATATATAGGGAATAAAATGCAAGTGTAGATTCCACCTGTTAATAACACCAAAGAAAAATGTCCTAATATATCCCCTATGATCATTGGATGTTGAACTCTTGCATATATTCCTTCTGTTAACAATTTACTTGGGGCATAAAATGCACTTTTAGTAGCTTCAATATTTTGAGAAACAGACTTTTTACCCCAAATGCCAAAGAAATATACAAACAACAGAAAAGAAACTGGAATATACAAAACATTAAAAAAAACAAATTCGCCATTTAACCAGTCATATATTCCATGCATCCTTGGTTGCTCTATAAAGGGTAATACATACCATATGAGTGCTGGATAAGTGCTCATAAAATATAACTTTTCCGGAAGCTTTGATTGTTTTTTTAATTGAGAATTATGTTTTTTGTAACCTAGTAGAAATGCGTAATAATAAACAATTAATCCACTTAATGAGATCAAACTAATTACTATGTGAATTATCAACTTTGTATTCATTGCTGTATTTTATTATTTTTATCTGTATTTAAATAAGTATTTTCTTCTATATCATTTTTCGAAGGCATTTTTACAGCTATAATTCCTGCAAAATTGTGCCATTTAATGAAAGTATCCATACATTGAAAACCGACATCAGATAGTAGACTCAAATTCTCTGTAAGACTCAATGGAATCAAAACGCCTCTCAAACTTTGAGCCTTTTTTATAACTTGTTGTTCATTCAAACCATTTTCTTGCTTAAAATCCCAATACAAGTCATTCCATATATCCTCAAACAGTGAATTTTCCGCCCTTATTTTCTCTACAAATATAAAAGCTCCACCTTCTACTAATCCATTATATATCCGTTGTAAGACTTTTTTTCTTTTCCATAAAGGTAAAAACTGTAACGTATACAATGATAAAACTAAATCTATATTAGCAAATTCATTTATTTCCTCTATATGTTGTTGTAGAAATTGAACTAATTCGCTACTACATTTTTTTCTTGCAATCTCTATCATTGGTAAACTTTCTTCGACTCCGATGAATCTCACATTCTTTTTTCTTGAATGCTTTTGTAATAAAAGAGAAATGGTTTCTCCTGTAGAGGAACCTAAATCATATACAACACTATTGTCTCTAATAAACCATTCACTTATTTCGATAACAGCCTTTTGTACTTCCTCGTACAATGGGACACTTTTTCTTACATGAGTGTCGAAATGTTGTGATACTTGTTCATCAAATTTCCATTCTCCTGGAATTGATGTTATCAAATCATCGACTAGCCCTTCTTTATTTCTCATATATCCTCCTTTTAAATATATAATTAATTCCTACAATATTTAAAATCTCAACTAATACTACATATAAAATAAATAGAGGTTTATACAACTCACTAAAGTTTCCCCACACAAAGAAACCTAAGAAATAAAGAAAAGAGAAAATGAGAATCGCTTTAGATAAATTCATAAAAAAAAGAATCCTATTACTGATATAATATATAATAATAGAAGAGAAAGCAGTAAAACCACTTATCATTCCAAATGTATATTTATCATAAGGTGAAACTGTAGAATAAGAAATATTGAACATTATTTCCCAAGTCTGTTCGGGGACTAAAATATTTACAATGTTCAATAGCAATACTCCTGCCTGCACTTGGAATAAACAACTTAAAACGGGAAGTTTTTGTTTCTTTGGTGCTATACCATTAATACTATGATTTAAATAAAATATGAAACTTCCAATTATAAGCCAAATAAAAGGTTCATAATCTGATGATATATGTACAATCCCTGTTTGAAGTTTTAGCAAGTACATAAAACCACCCATAAATGCGACTAAGAAAGAACAGAAGCTAATAAGTCCTTTATATTTTTCGATATTTCTAAGAAAGAGAAAATAAATACAGAAAAAACCGAAGAACAAACATTCTTCTCGAAACAAGACAATTGTCAAGTCTGATGGTATATCATGGATTCCCATGTAAGAGTGAATTACATCCCATGAGAAAAATATCCAGGGAAAACCAGTGAAACATGCTATGGCACATAACCACAACATACACACAAGAATTTTCTTTTTAATTTTTATGTTCATAATATGAATATTTTATTCCGTAAAAGTCTAAATCCGACATAAAAGATTGGCAATTCAAAGAGTCACAAAGACAATTTAATCCTATTTTTGTTTTACCTTCTAAAATGTATTGAGTAGTAATAACAGCAGGTAATGCAGTATATAATAAATTATTTTTTGTATATAAATAGTAAAAGGTATCTATCTTTCTTTCTGGCTCTATTTTAGAAACTTGACAAATTACACTTCCCCACTTATTCTCTTTCTTAACGAGACGTTGATAATCATCTTGCAACATAAGTGTTGCTTTATTTAAATTATGTTTATAAAAGATCTTTATAAACATAAACTTCCCCATTGAGATATAGTCATTTAGCATAATGAATGTTGATATCTTTCTTATTTGTTTTAAAGAAGTAGCCAATTGAGTTAATTGTTCGTCAAATGATGGCATACATATTTTTTTATGTCCAATGAAAGGAAAAAATTTGTGATGTGTATATCGAAAAGGAGACACCTGTATTTCCTTTCCATGAGAATAAACATAGGAACGTGTTTTTCCCATAGATGATGCTGCCAGATCATAAGTTGAACTATATGACCAATTATCAACAGCACCATAATAGATATTAAAATTAGTATTTTCTGGGCTGTTTAAATGAGTCTCTATAATAGTTTTAGAAAATACGCCTGAAATACCAGGCATCCAACCAACACCTATAATAAAGCAAAGTTTCTGAGCTTCAATGCTTTTTTCATATGGTTTTAATAAATCACGCAAAATGCCATATCCTCCTATATCGATGTAGTGGCAATTATTTCTTAATGCATGTAAGGCAATCTTGTCATTTATTTTAAATGAAGGTCCAACAGCATTAATAACCAACAAACATTGAGAACAAAAATTATCCAATTCTACATCATTGTTATAGTTCATTTGGTTATACTTAAGTCGCTCACTATTATAAAATGTAGACATAGATATTTCTTTTATGGATCTCCTACCACCAATTAAAACATGGAAGTGAGTTTGTAGTTGTAATAAATATTTAACTATAATAGAACCAATTGTTCCAGTTCCACCTATTATTCCTATATATTTATTATAAACCATAATACTATTCCTCTATAGATATATTTATGTTGTTGTTTTTTAATATTTCGTTTAACATGTGCAGATTGATATTTATGTCTTCAAAAGTAAAGATGCCAGGCATAATTGGTATACATCCTTTTATTATCGAGAGCACAATTACCGCACAAAATACTCCTGTTAATCTAAATGAGGAATCTGAGTGCAATAAACATTTTACAATAGAATTTTGATTTCTTACATAAGTACATACTATCACAGATTTCTCGTTTTTCTCATTTTTCTCCAATTGCCCCTGTTGTTTATTGACCATTTTACAAATCAATTTTCTAATAAAAGAGCTCTTTCTTAGTAAGGGAACTATGCCCATAGGAAGATTTTGCAGATGAAAAGCACAATCAAAATTTTGTAGTTCTTCAAATCGACTAGCTCGTTGTATAGTCCTTATTTCAGGACTAGAAAAGAATATTAATGGCATATTTGAATGAAAACGATCAAAAGTAAAAGTTCTATCTGAATGATATTTAGTTGGTTTTATTCTTCGGATTTCCCTTTCTGAAAGGAGCATCAGGTCATCTTTAAAACCCTCAAACATATTGATTATTGAAGCTGTTCCAGAAACAACACCTGCTCCAAAATAGATTCTCAATTCGGCTTCTAAAACAGTTTTTTTTAATTGTTCTGCAGCATATTCTAGCATGAAAGTTGTCAACCCTGGACATAATCCCATTCCTGTAAAAATTGTTCCCCGAAAATTTGTTATGTTCTCATTTTTTATTTCTAGTACACGTCCACTATGTCCATAGTCATCATTAATATCAACACATATTACGTGATTTCTTAAACAAATTGTATAAATATCTGTTCCTACACATGAAAAAGGACCAAGTGCCAAAATTATAATATCAAATTGTTTAATAACAGATTCTATATTTTGGGTATCATGTATGTCCATTTTTATGAACTTTACTTTCTTCTCTGATATCTTATGAATACCTCTTGATGCTATAAATAATTCACAAATATCATGATAATGTAGCAAGTAATCTGTAATAAATTGTCCCGCAATCCCTGTGCCACCAATTACTAAAACTTTCTTTTTAGACATAAATTTCTATCTTTTTTTAAGCTTATCCAACAAATTATATAATACAGAGTGATCCCCAAACTAAAAATGCCTGGTAGTAAGCATTCGGTCTTGGGAATTATCCAAGTGACAATAGATAAAATAATTGTTAGTATAACAGGGTTCACAACTATAGACCATCGAGGAACTATAGCTTTGGATGAAAAGTTACTAAATCCAACAATCAGCCAGGTCACTGGAAGTAGAATAAACATAAAGGGGAAAAAAGGTATATTAGATCCTGTTAATAATTGCCAATCTATATTTGTTTGCATTATCATTTTTGATGTACCAATACTATATATTATGGCATAGCTGTAATGATAAAACCCCAACATCAATAAAGAATAAGATATACAGAATGTATTAATAAGCGCAAGCTTTTTATTAACTTTACACATTGTTGTGTATATGAAGTATGTCCCTAATATCCAAAAAGGAAAAGTAAAAATACATCCAAAAGATGATAAATTTAAAATAGTTTCTTCTAAAGAAAGTAGTCTTGAAACAAAATAATCTGTTTCAACAGTTTTCATCTGTACTAGATAGTCGCAGGTTGTGATAAATAAACCTGAGATTACACTTATAATGATTATACAGTCATAATTACGATTGTTCATTCCATAAAAATTAAAAAGCTGCCGGAATCTTTTAGCTTCCGGCAGTCTTTATTTATTTTAAATATTGAATTTTGAAGGGATTACCTTCTGTTTTTATCTTTAAAGGTTCATACTTATCTTCTTTATAGTTGTAAAGATAATAACCTGTTCCTTGAGTAGAAGCCATCCCGAACACCATATAGTCTCCTGCTTTACATTGACTACATGACCAACCCGTAGTTCCGTCAAAGTTCATTTTTTTGACAGTTTTATTATAAACATCTATTTCAAATGTTTGCATTGATTTGTCATTTACATAATCAGGTGGATTACTAACATATCCCGGAACATTGAAATATCCATATAGCTTACCATTTCCTGTATATGTTTTGCTATAAATATAATTTGCTTTATTACCCTTTATGTCCGGTATACTAATTGTTTCTATTGGGAAATAGTATGACTGATCAAAGTCTGTTTCTCCTTTCTTTATACGCAAGAAACCTTCTGTACAGTTTGCAAAATATCCGAAGCCTCCTACACAATAAATATAAAGATCGCCTTTTTCATCAATGAAAGGATCACCTGAATACTCATAAGCGGTTGCCATTGTAGCTCTATTATCAGATATCATTTTAATAGGCTTGTCTGTCTTTGTATCAATCAAAAGTACATAAGCTCCAGTATTAGGGTTAAACTGGGACTTATCTTGAGCTAATCCTACATATAAAATACCATCTCTAATAACCGAAGCACCAGGTTCAGGATTTTTATCACCACTTTCTTTCCCAATTGCATATTCAGATAAATCTATTTCACCTGTTTTTTGCATTGTCGTAGGATTTATTATATACAATTTTCCCAATCCTACGCATGATATATAAGCTTTTTCTTCTGAATCAAATGTAAGGAATGCAGGAAGAGAACCGGAAGGGAGAATCATCGTTTCTTTTTCTTGAATTAGCAAACCATTCTCGACTCTGTACTTATATAAACGGGCATTCATCGATTCTAAGACATAAATGTTACCCCCATAAGTAAAAAGAAAAGATTCTTTTGCAAAGACCAAAGAATTTTGTGTACTTGTCTGTTCTACATTTAAATCTTTAAATAGACTAACATAAGCATTATCACCCACCGTGACACTATGAACAAAACTCATATCGTCTTCTTCATCTGTTGGAAACGGATCATCTTTACTACATGAAATAAAACTTAAAAAGGTCGCTAATAGCGACAATAAAAACCATTGATTTTTCATTTTTTTATTTTTTTAGTTAAAATAATTATTTATAATATTACAAACTCATCGCTCCCCCTGAAGATTCATCACCAAACCAATTAAATCGTAATTTAATTTTAAAAGTACGACCTTGTAAAGGCTTTTTAAATTCCATATAGCTCTCCTTGTTGAATATATTTTCAACTTCAAACCCTAATGATACTTTATTTTTCCAAATAGATTGCTGGAATCCTGCCGTAAAAAGATGACTACGAGGAATTAACCATTTCTTTCGCTGTTCTGGTAAGTTACTCATTTGCCAACTCCAATCAAAATCATGAACGTAAGATGCGTCTATATAGATTCTAGATATTTCATGTTTCCCAAGTAATCCCTCTGTATGATACTCTAAACCATAGTTAAAATAAAAACGAGGAATATTGGGTACCTGTTTATCATAAGTCGGGTTTTTCACACTTTGGTCATTAGTAGTCCATTTTAGCTTATCCCGAATATCTTGATAGGTTAAGTTAAAATAACTATAAAGCTGTGGAGTCACATCTATTTTTAAATCAAAATCTCCCCCCATGATCTGAGTCTTACCCAAATTCGTATAAATCATTCGTATATCAGCAGGAAATAAACTTATCATATCTGTTATATACATATAATATAAATTTGTCTCTAACTGAAAACGACTTAACCCCATAAAATTACTTTTATCCATGATTAACCCTAAATTTATATTATTACTTATTTCGGGATTTAAATCAACTGAAGGCTTTACTGTCACTCCGTCTCCAAACAATTCTTCCGTATCAGGAAGCCTCACGTTATGTGATAAGGAAAATTTACCTCTCACCCCTTTGAAAAATTCATAACTGATTCCTTCACTTATTCCATAGTAAAAATTGTTTATTTTTGTTTTTTTCGGTTCTTTCTTAACACTTTCAGATTCATCTACAATTTTATCACTTGTTCTATATATTCCAGAATTTAAATAGTATAGACTGAACATTAAAGAGTTTTGAAGTTTGTTATTACGTGAAGAATACTCATGTGCTAACCCCAAAGTATTTCCCTTCATATTACTGGGAAAACCACTAGGGTCAAAACCAACATATTCTGCTGTATAATCATCCTTAGGTCTATACCTTGAATATGTGAATTGATTGTTAAGATTAAAGGTATGTTGCTTTAACTTGTATTTTAAATTCAATTTATGTCTGATTTCAAATTGTTTGTCATCTGAATAGTTTAATAAATTATCATCAGTTTCTCCCATTGTATTTGTTATGGTTCCATCCCATTGCCGTTTTGTTCTAGCGGTATCAACCAAATGCGTATGAATGATTGGAGTTACTAGACCTGACTTGAATTCAAGGTTTTTAAATAAGAAATTCTTCTTCTCTAAAGTTAAAGTAGGCATAATGTTTGTCCCATGTGTATGAGAAAAACGTGAATCAAAATCTAAGGCCTGAATTCCCTTTTTATTGTTATAAAAAGCACATTCTAATTCAATCTTATCAAACCAGAATTTTGTAAATGTTAAACCTACATTATACATTGTGGACCTATAATAATCATTATTTCTTATTACTTCTTGGTAGGCACTTGAAGGTAAATTTGTTTCAAAAACAGGATAAGTCATTTTATAATTATTATCCGATTTATTATGAAAAAAACCTCCTCCAATTTGAATCCCTGGTTTTTCAAACATTTTTTTTACACTGACTAACGTTTTGGAAGTACCAAATGAAGCAAACTCCTGAGTAAAGCCTACCAAGTCACACTCGTCCTCTCTTGTAACAACATTAATCGCTCCTCCCAGACCATCACTGCCATATTCAGCAGGAACTATTCCTTTATATATCTCAATATATTTAATGGCATCAATAGGTATGTCGTTTATATCAAATGAACCATCGGGGCTATTTAAAGGAAAACCATCTATATAAATAGCTACTCTTTTTCCTTCCAGACCATGTATGGACATTTTAGAAGAGCTACCCAAACCTCCGGATTTTCTAACTTTGATTCCAGAAGTACGAGTAAGTACTTCTTCAATTCCAGTTGAACGACCTCTTAATTTTGCTCCATCAACAACCGTTACAGCCATAGGACTTTTACGTATATGATTTATTTCTGCCTGCTGTGAGGATGCTTTTACCACGACCTCATTCAACACTTCTGTACTTTCTTCCAAAAAGAAATTTTTAGTTGTATTTCTATTTACAGTAACAGACTGTTTTATTGTTTTGTATCCGATAAAAGAAACCTCTACAAGATACGTTCCGTTTTGAGGTAATTTTATTCTGTATAACCCATTATCATTTGCATTATCTCCAACCTGATTTTTTCGTATATATACAGAAGCTCCTACAACAGGTTCATTTGTCTTTTTATCTACGATTCGACCAGAAAGAAAAACTTGTGCCCAAGATATCATAGGGAAACAACATATTCCCATAATGACTAAAATTGTTTTTACTTTTCTACACAACATAGGTTTATAATAAATTTTTTTTTTAACATGCATATTATAGTTACATTGGAAGCTTTAGATACATTTATCGTGTCAATATCAATCCAATTGCATAATTTACTATATGCTGTATAATATGCCTTTAGAATAGCTTCTTTACGTGAAAAAATGTCAATAGGAGAAAATTCTTTCTTATCTATACACGCTATCTCTTGGGGTGTACAAAAAAGAGAATATTCCTTTTTTGATAATATCGTCGTTTGATCTTCAATATCTACTCCAATACCCTTATACCTCTTTTTCTTTCCAACAGCAGCAACTGCTATTGCATCTTTATGAGATATAGAACCAACTATGTCAAATGGCCATATTGGTTCACCATCTCTTCCTTTTAAAATGGGAACTATTTCCTTTTGTAAAGTCTGTAAGGCACGATGTGCGGCACAACGTCCCAAAATATAAGTTTTAAGACGTATTTCAGACCATTCTCTTTTAATGAATATTTTTTCCTCATTAAAGAGATTATCTGAAGTAGCAAAAGGACTATCTTCCACAATTTCTACTGCTATATCGGAAAAGGGTAATACAAGCATATTTATACATGCAATTCTATATAATTCATTATCAACTTAGCTAATTCCGCATGATATTTTGTAATAAGAACATGCCCTCCTGGCAATTGGTGGAAAGAAACTTTCTGAAAGTAATTATTCCATAGATGTTGATTGTTTCGAATTGTAGGCTCATCCTCTCTACCGACGATGGAACATAATGGGGTTTTCAATTTACAATCAAGAAACTTGTAATTTACCATTGCTACAGTATTCATTCTCAACTCATGCAAATATTCATGTTTTTCTTCATCTGATAAAGTTGCGATCAATTCTTCATTCAACAGATCTTTTGCACGTGAATAATCCAAAAGGGCATTATCGTCATTTGAAAAGAATTGCATTAAGTCATCACGCAATGTAGGAGGAGTTCCACCAATCATTATAATACCCTGTATCGGAATATTTTCTTGTTCAAATCGTTTACAGATATCATAAGCAATATAGCAACTGTAAGAATATCCCATGATAAACAAAGGAATCTCTTTATCAGCCTCTTTCAGTTCATTGGCTAATAGCGCACCAACTTCTTCTACAGAGGACTTTATCTCACGTCCATCTCCATGTCCCGGATATTGTACTGTATATAAGTTGATTTCTCCGGTAAAATCCCCAGAAAATGTACTATACATACCAGGGGTTCCTGCTGCATATGGAAGACATATAAGTTTTGCATATGGAGTAGAAACCTTTTTCATACAAATGAGATTCTCAACTTTATTATTCTCTATTTCTTGTTCAAGCAGTTCGGCTATCGTAGGTTTATCGAATAAATCTTTTAATTTGATGTTGGTTAATCCGACCTCCTTTAATTCTTTTATTAACCTTACAGATCGGATAGAGTCGCCTCCTATATCCCAGAAATTATCAAATACACCTACCTCTGGTATCCCTAATACCTTTTCCCAGATTAAGGTTATTTGTTTTTCCCTTTCATTCCTTGGACCTACAATATCCCTTTTAACAAAATTTTGTTTCTGATTCGCAATATTGGGTAATTGCTTCTTGTCTGTTTTTCCATTGGCAGAAATTGGAATCTGCTCTATTCTAGCCATTGCGGAAGGTAACATATAGTGAGGTATCTTCATTTGCAGAACAGACATTATATCCTTGTATTCTAAATCACAATTATTTGCTGTAACATAAAAAGCTACAACTACAGGCTGTTTGTTTACATCATATTGAATCTCTGCACAAGCCTCTGTAATACCTGATACTTTTAATAAAGCATTCTCTATTTCTCCTAATTCAATTCTATACCCTCTGACATTTACTTGAAAATCTTTACGTCCTACAAATACAATATCGCCAGTTACAGTCATCTTTACAACGTCTCCTGTATTATATACAATTCCTTCATGAGTAATAGGATTATTGATAAATACAGATTTCGTTTTCTCTTCTTTATTCAAATAACCACATGACACTCCCTCGCCTCCAATATAAAGGATACCAGGAACTTCTGGTAGTGTATATTCTAAATTATCATTTAATACATATACTTGTGTATTATAAATCGGTTTCCCTATTGGAACTATATTTAAATGACATTTGCCGTCTTCTTCAATCGGGATAGGATAAAAAGTGGAAGCCACCGTTGTTTCTGTAGGGCCGTATTCATTAATAAATTTGTGCAAAGGATAATTTTCTAACCACCTGTTTATATCCGAAACATTGATAATTTCAGCACCCAGCATAATAGTCATATTGGGTGATAGGTTTACAGGTCTCTCCAAAAATCCCAACGTATTTACCAACATTGAAAAATGAGAGGGAGTTACATTCAAAAAATTGATTTTTTCTTCATCTATAAAATACAGAAGTTTCTCTATATCTTTAGTTGCATTATCGGAAAGAATGTGTAAAGAAGCTCCGGCAATGAAAGGTAGCCAATTAGAAGTAACAGTCATATCAAAGGAATACGATGTTATTAAAGCAAACCTGTTATTACAGTTTACATTAAACGCTTCTTTCTCATAATTCAAAAAATTGGATACATTTCTATGCCTAAGCATTGTACCTTTAGGTTGTCCTGTTGAACCAGAAGTATAAATCATATAAATCAAATCATCAGGAGTATTACAAGGTACTATATTATCCATAGATTGACTATTTATATCATTTACGGTGTATCGACGATATGTATCAGGTAAAGGAATAGAATCATCATCAAGTAACACACAATGTTTAATGTTGGGGGTATATGAACTATTAATATTGTCTACATGTATTCCTTGAGTTACAAGAACTTCTGCTCCACAGTCATTTATCATATACTGTATTCTATCCGAAGGATAAGAAGGGTCAATTGGCACATACGCCCCACCTGCTAAAAGAATTCCAAGTTGTACTATAGGCAAATCAAGCGTTCTGTTCAGTAATAAAGCAACCTTAGAATTTCGTACCACTCCAAGAGAACGTAAGAAATGCGCCATCTGATTAGCTTTTTTCCAAAACTCTGTATAAGTTAAAGAAACTCCTTGATAAGAGATCGCCTCTCTATTAGGATACAAATCTACAGTATTACTGATCTGTTCATATATTGTTTTAAGAGGATAAGCATGTTCTGTTTTATTTGTTTGCTCCAATAATTTTATATAGAAGAGAGGGAGTATATTTGAACATGAACGCTCTTCGTATCCCTTAGTGTTTGTATCATCTACCAATTGGTTAAGCATAGACGTGAATTGTTCAGAAAGTAGTTGTATGTATTCCGCATCAAATAGCTCACGAACATAATTCCAATCAAAACACCATTTATTTTCCCATGTATACATAACAAGGTCTATATAAGTACCAGGTGCACCTGTCTGTACTTTAGGCGCACCAATTGTCAAATATCTAGATGAATGACTGATACCTTTGGGAAGCATATTGATAGAATTACTAAAAATAATTGCACTCAAAGAGCTTTGTTTTAAGCCTTCCTGTTCTGCGATTTTTCTGGACAATTCTATTGAAGATATTGGATACTCAAGCATGGTTCGTACAAATTGTTCTATCTTACGTGCAATAGAAACAATCGGTTCTTGTGGAGATGTTTGGATACGGACAGGGAAAATATCAAGAAAACTACCTATTATATTTTTTGCATTAGGTAAATGCTGTTCCCTGTTAAATACAGGCATGTTGATAATGAGATCATTTTGTCCAGACCACAAATTCATCAGTTTAAAATAGCATGCCATAAGTAAGGAATTAAGGCATATACCAGAAGTATGAGAACTGATTTCAAGAACTTTATTCATCAATAAAGAATCCAATTCCGTATGTAAGGTATTAAAATGGACTTTATTTATTAAAGATGGCTGACATTTCGTGGGAATAGATATTTTCTCTGGTAAATCTTTAAACACCTTTAGGGCAAAATCCATTGCATTCTGATATCGCTTTGTTTGCCTTCTGAATCTCTCCACAAAAACATAGTCAGAAAAAGTTAGACCTTTTTCTTGTTCAACAGTTATTTCTTTACCAGCGATAAACTGATCATAAGTTGATGTTAATTCTTGAAGGAATTGAAAAAAGCTGAAACCATCAATTATCTGGTGATCAATATGTATAATTAATTCATGTTCATCTTCCCCTGTTTTATAAATATTACAATAGAATAAAGGATACTCTTTAAGGTCAAATCTGTGATCATGATCTTTTTCGTCCTTTTGTAAAAAGAATGTTTCCTGTTGTTCTTTGTTCATTGAAGTTATATCTTCATAAGAACTTTTAAATGTCGGATATTCAGGAAGAGTTATCATCTCAGGTTTATCCGACTCTTCGGAAAGAATAGAATGTAACAATGGATGACAGTTAATAATGTGATTTAACGTCTTGTCCCAACATGCTGGATCAAAAAAACCTTTCAATTGTGTCCGACAAATGATATAACAACTTAATCCTGTCGGTTCATTACGGATAAAACTTTTACTGTGATAGAATAATGTTTCTTGGAAATCCATTAACGGAAAAGAATACCCCTCTGGAGTTACATAGCGTTCCTTAATGGTTTGTGCTATATCTCGTATACAAGTTTTATCTTTTATATCATCTAATGTTATTTTATCAAAAACTTCAGTTAAGCGCTTCATCATTTGATATACAGCGGCAAAAGAAGTCACTTTAGTTATAATATTTTCTGTATATTGTATTTCTAAAGAGGGAATTCCTATTTCTTCGCTGATAAACTCTCGAACTAACAGTTCATATTCATTTAAAGGAGATTGAAGTTCTTTTAATAAATATTGTTCAAGATAATGTTTTTGAGAGACTAAGGTCGGATATTTATAGAAGAAACTATTTTCTAATTTAATATTTAACAGTTCTTCAAGTTTAGAAACAGCCATCATACTGCGTATTGAGTCTCCTCCTAAAGAAAAGAAGTTATCTTCTATATGAATGAGGTTTGTTTTTAAAACTTCTGACCATATTTTTTTGAGAACCAATAAATAATCCATATTATGAGATTCTTTGTTTAGTTTTACAATTGATTTATTATACTGTCCTTGCTCAAAATACTTTGCCATAGATCGACGTTTTATTTTAGAGCTAGAAGTTCTGAGTATTTCTCCTTTTTTTATCTTTATAGAGTATTCTGGAGCAAATCCAACTTTGTCTGCTAGAAATGCGTTACATTCATTTATTAATTGTCTTATTTGTTCTTCCGACATTTTTCTTGATAATACAAAGAAATGAAGTACAATTTCACGATTTTCTGTAGAAGAATAAAAAGATGTAAATACAGTTTTTTCAATTGAAAGACCAAATTTCTCTAAGACACAATTTTCTAAATCAAAAGGATGAAAGTTTTGTCCATTTACTATAATTGTTTCCTTTTTTCGACCTACTATATAAAGAATATTGTTATAATCAAAAAAGCCCAAATCTCCTGTACTTAACCAACCGTCTTTTAATACTTCATCTGTTGATTGTATGTCATTATAATAACCAGACATGACACAAGCGCCTTTTACTTGAATCTCTCCTAAATTTAAATTATTTTGAGGAATACCGTCTTTAACAATGCGTACTTGTAAGCCTGGTAATATTCTACCTGCACTAACAAATTCACAAAAATCTTGTTGTTTATCGACTAATTTGATAATCCCTTCATAGAACGCCTCTCTATTTATTCTTATATTTTTATTTCCATAACCCGGTAAACAGGAAGAAACAATCAATGTTGTTTCAGCCATTCCATATGAAGGGCGGAATGCATTTCGATTAAACCCAAGTTGAAAAAGGGGGGATAATCGGACGTATAAATTAGATGGAACCATTTCTGCTCCAATTGAAAGAGTCTTCACTTGAGATAAATCCAATTCTTTTATGTCATTAGATTGTTCTAACTTTTGAATTAACAAATCCAATCCTGAAGGTGTCGTACCGCCACAAATACTTACTTGATATTCGGAAATTTTCTTTAGAAAAATCAAAGGATCTCTTAAAAAGGAAAAAGGCTCTATTTTTATTTCTGTAATTTGGTTATACAAACAAACCAAATGATTTCCAAATAGACCATAATCATGAAAATATGGCATCCAGTGAATCAAAGTATCTTCAGTTGTAATTTCATCCGCAAGAGTTTTTATTTTCAAATTAGTTAAAATATTGTTAAAACTAAGCATGACTCCTTTGGGTGCCCCTGTACTTCCTGATGAAAACTGAATAACACATAAATCTTTACTATCTCTTTTAGGTATGTGTAAAGAATAATCTTGCAACAAATCCAATTGTTTCATAATATCTTCAACACACACAGCTTTATGAAATGAAGATTTATAATATTCAAATAGATTAATATCATTTGTTATAAGTGTAACTACACCTAATATATCAATTGCATTCTTTAGGCGTTCAAAAGCAATAGAGTTCTTATTACTGAATTGTACAGAAGGCATTAAAACGGGTATACAACCTGCCATAACACATCCCCAAAATAATAATATAAAATTTTCGGATTTTTCAACAGAGATTATTATCTTACTGACAGGCTTTACTTGATAGTAAGATTTTAAAATAAAAGCTATTTTTCTAGATTTTTCTCGTAACTCTGAATAAGTTAGAAAAAGATCACATTGACTATTATTTACAATAACAATTCCTTTTGTCGGCACTTTATGTGCTGCTTCTTCCAACAATTCATATAGGTTTTCCATCTTGCTTTATTTTTTGCCCGCAAAGTTCGTTTGTTTAGCTAAATCCATCAATACCAATTATTAGGTATTTTTAATAAATTGTTGTATGCATATAATATTACTTAAATTATATATTTCTATTTATTGTGTGTAGCTATCGTATTAGTAGTCAGTTGATATTAATTTATATTAGATTGTTATACATAATCATTTATGATAAGGAAATATTACCTACAAAGGGGTATTATATGTATTTTTACCTTCCTATTTTTTGTAAAATGATAAGTTCTTTATATCTCATAAATAACTATTGCTTCTTTATTAAGACCTAGAAATCATCACATTTAATATATTACTGATACGCAATGCTCTAAAAATATTTAGTTATTTACTATAACAGTCAATGTATATTTCAGGTATACCTGATAATCTTCCATTATCATCTGGTCTATTACTGCCAACGGAACGTCCTTGTTATCCCGGAATCATTTGAAGCTGCCGAGTGCGGTATGGTAGTTCTTGGCCGTACCGATGTGATTTAATTGGCAGAGTCGCTCGATGAGATTCTCCATGAATATAAAAAGGGTATTTTCTTTTTCGGTGCACCGGAACTCCATAATTATATCTTCAGATGAATAACCTCGTCGTAGCAGATCGAATCTTTCAATAATCCTGTTCAGCTTTTCCAAATTCTCCTCCAGTTTTCGGATTATTGTCTGAATAACGGTTATCCGTTCGCCAGCCGGTGCCGAAACAGGTCTTGACTGTTTATCATCCCATTCATGAGAGAACACCTTATAACCGGTTGTGATTTGCCTGACGACACGGCGGTGAGTTACAAAATAAACGATAGTGCCCGGACGGCCTTCGACTGTTGACGGGCGGAATTTCACCTTTACTGTTGTCATACTTATATTTATTTAATTGGTAATGTTTCATTCTCGTCTTAACTTGCGGCATATAAAAATGGTCAACGTGACACAGACAACGAGAAAAGCAGCGGTACAGCCGAGTACTTCCCACAGCAATATGCTATGTATAAGACGAGCGTTCGCGGCGCAGGTACAAACGAAAGCCGCCGCGAGGGAGATGATTGCCTCTACCATACACCAGAAAGCGGTTGCGGAGATAAGCACACGGTCATTCGCCGAGAGGCGTCCGGCTAGCCTTGCGCATTCCCGTTCCATCCTGTCGGCCATCTTCCGGCAGATTTTCTCTCCCTCCTGTTCAAGCGTCTTTCTCGCTTCCTCGCCGAGTGTGACCGTGCTTGCCCCACGCAGGGAAGAAACAGCCCCGTCCATTTTGGGCAGGGCTTCCGAAAGTCTGTTTTCGAGCTTTTCCACGTTGGCACTAAGAATGCGGACAGCTTCATAATTGTTTTTCAGCGCATCGATTATGCGGTCTTGCTCCTGCATTTTTTCGGCAGTCGGAAGTGCCCCGTCTATTTCCGAGAAATCGAATTTTTTATTCATAGGCTGTTATCTTTTTCGTCCTGTCTTCGGTTTCTTTCCGATTACCCTTGCCGCTTCACGGGCGCACCGGCGTGCCCATTCCCGTTCGTCCTCGTCCTCGCGTCTTCCCCAAGGCAGGTCGTTGGAACTGCCGCCACCACCTCCCGAAGGAACCGCCGGAGTATCGAGCATCCCGACGAAAAGTGCCGCAGCCATGTCCGTGAGGTCACGGCTGTTGGCTGTCTCCCGGTAGTCGAACTCGTCATTGAATACGTCCAACGCTTCATCGGGAATGAAGAACCGGCGGCTTTCCCCGTCGATGTCGATATGGTACGGGCTGGTACCGGGACGATAGCCGGTGTATTGCGGAACCGGTGTCGTTCCTTGTGCGTGAACCGGAATCGTCCGGGGTGTAGTCGGTATAGATTTCCCTGCGGCGGGCTGTGTCGAAACAGTCCTTGTCTTGGGAGCCGCGTGCAGCTTTTTCCACGTGCTTTCAAGTTTGGTCGCCATGAGGTTGCGCCCCCTGCCGAGTTCGGAAGCCTTGTATCTGGCGTTGCCTTTCTTCAGCACGTAACCGCGCAATATCTTCTTGTTGTCGCGCAGCTCCCAAAACTCATATCCCTTGCTCCGGAGTCTGGCCACGTACTCGTCCCATGACCAGCTTTCCATGGATTGCAGGGTTTCCATGCAGTCCCGGTTCACCTGCCCGATGTTCGTCTCACGTACTTCGGCGGCAGTCGTCCAGCCCCGTTTCAGGGCCACACGCTCGGCTGCCCGCTGTGCCCGCAGGTGTATGTCATGGTCGTTGTTGATATTCCCCCGTTCGTCGATACGGCAGAACGCACCGTGAAGGTGGGGAATGCCGCTCTTGGATTCCAGATGCAGCCACACCGTGCCCTTGCTGCCTTTGAGGGCGGTTTTCGGGGAATAGGTCTTGCCGTTCTTGTCAAGCAGTTCGATGTTGTCGAACTCATCCGTGAAGTCGTCCCACAACCTTTGCCAGTCGTCGATGGTAAAGTCTTTGGTGTGTTCCGGCGCAGGGCTGACCTCGATGCGGATGACGGAATTTTTGACCCGTTTGGACTTCTCCAGCGTCAGCCGCATAGAATCCCATATACCCGTGGCATCCAGACCGGGCGGCAGCAGATTGTCCCCCACGTGGAAGATGCGTTCGGGATGTTTCTTGTTCCTCGATTCTCCCGTGATGTACCTGATGTCATTTATCCCGTGGGAGATGGATTTCGCTTTCCCTATCATGGCTCGTCCTCCCTGTCTTCACCGTTCCTTGTCCCGTCGGGCAGGCGGTTGGAAAACCGTACCTTGTCGAGCACGTCCGTGACACGCTCGGCCAGCCTGCCGAGTTCCTTGAGCCATTCGAGCATGAAAGGGTAACTGTTAAACATCTGTCTGCGCTTTTCGGGGTTCATGCCACGGAGCGCGGACGTGTAGTTCACGAGGTCGCTGCGGCATCCTATAAGGGTCTCCATGACCGCCTCCTGCCTTGCCGTCAGCCTCGCTTTCGGCCTGTAGTTGAAAGCTCTTGCCAGCACGTAGCTGCTGACGGTCATGCCGCACTCGGCGGCAAGGCGGCGGATGTACTGTTTCTGTTCCACGGTGACTTTGGCTCCGATGTATTCGGTGCGGCTGCCGCCGGACGGAAATGATGTGTCTTGCTTATTGTCTTCTGTCATAACTGTTGTTTTATAAGGGTTAAGCGGTGCGAGCCTGCGAGCGCCGCCACCGGCGAACTGCCAGTGAGCCGCGAGAGCGCCAAGGGATGACTGACCGAAGGGAGGTGATACCTTGGCATATCTCGAAACTGAAAGACGTTTTCACCTCTCCTGCGGCGTGCCTCCGCTGCCGGATAAAATGCCATTCAAAGGCCGTTCAGATGCCGTTCGAATACCATTCAGGGCGGGATTGCAAAGGTTTACGACGTGGAAGTTCTGAAAGTCCGTCCATTCCTCGACACAGGTCATGGAAGCGACGGAAGCGGTTTTGGAAGCGTCCACCGCTATCATGCCCAGCTTTTCCATCGTTGCAAGGAGATTGCGGATTCTTTTTCTCCCTATGTTCCATTCCTCCGCGAGTCTGGTTTCCGAGAACTGGAACTGTCCGGGCTGCAATTCCTGCGGCCTGCGGAATGAATCGCCCCTGCCGGGGGACAGTCGCATCCGTGAGAGCAGGTCATAAAAAAGAGTATGGTTGCCGATTGTATTGCCGTCGTCATCTTTCGTTGTCCCTCCGAGCCATTCGATTGCCTCTGCGGTAAAGTGGATGCGGACTGTACGGAAGCCCTGCGGCTTTTTGAAAAGGGATGTTTCCTTGTTCCTCTTGTTTTCTTGCATAATTCAATAAAAAATAAGGGAATGGAGTATCGGAAAACCTACAACAGTTTCAATGAGATAGTGCGTGCGGGAGTTTCCTTGTCCGTCCGATACCCCGTTCCGGTTTTGACATCAGTTCCGGTTCACGTTGGCGGCGGGTTGGGATTGCAGGTGTCCCCGTGCGTCCTCCACCGCCTTGAAGTCGGAAGAGATTTTCATCAGCACGATGCTGACGCGGCAGAGCTGGCCGATGTCAACGAAATCCTTGACGGCTTCCAACAGTTTTTGCGCACGTTCCTGACGGTGTTTCATCACGGCCTCGTTACTTGTTCCGTTTTCTTTGGCAAGCCCGTGATTGAGAAAGCGGTTGACAGCCAACATGTCCGTCGCCTCAATCGTTGCGGTATCGCCGTTGCCCGTCCCGTAACCGACCATTACCCGTATGGAATCGGCCTCGTAGGGGGAACAGCCGCGAAGAAAGTCCAGAATGGTCTGTGCCTTCGCGCTGATTACGGGTCTGCTCTCTTTCTTTCTCTGTTCCTTGTTCGGGGATTCCTGAACCGTGGCATTCCTGATACCCGGTTCCATGTTCTTTGAATTGTCCATAACTGCATTGTTCTAAAAAAGGTTGATGAATCATTTGTTTTTCTCATGTGTTACCAGATAGTGGGATGCCTCGCTGTCGATCTCGACCTGCGATTTCACCCGTACCCGTTTCAGCCATGCGTCGAGGTCTTCCTTGGCGAAGAAGCACAGCTTGCCGCCCGGCTTGTAGTAAGGGATTGCGCGGCGCATCATCATCTTGTAGAGATAGCTTGGCTTCAGTCCGAGGTAACGGGCTGCTTCCGTGGTGGTCATCAAATTACGTTCACTTTCCATATACGTTCATTTTTATTGTTACTTGTACTTTCGTAGAATCGGAATCTGCTGTTTTTTCAGACTTTTCCTTTCTTCTGTTTCCGATGCAAAGTTAAGTTTGCTCCAAGGTGGGCCAATGGGGGACGAATGGGGAAAGTGCATGAAAAGAAAATGCGCCATACCGTTGTGTATGAACGGTATAGCGTATAGCTATAATGGGAAGATACCGGGCTGAATGGGGAAACGACGGGCGGTTATGGGGTACCTTTCAGCCGTCTTGCGTTTTCAACGGCCTTGTCGATGGATTTGCGGAAATCTTGATTCTCTTTGGTGGCAGCATTGTTGCAAACATCGCTGCGGTGCTTGTCGTAGTAGGATTTGGATATGCCGCAGCGTTTCAGGAACTCTTCCGACCAGAGTTTCCCGCGCTCTCGCGGCCTGATGGTACGGGCGATGGAAAACACCATGTAACAGATGCGAAGGTTCTCTTTCGGGCGCACGATGACCTCCCGTTCGGTGGGTTTCAGGTTCAGGAAGTTCACGAAGTCGCTGCCCGACAGATACTCGAACTGGTAGTCGTTGCACACCTCGTAAATGAACAGGCACAGGGCGAGGTCAACGGTATCCATCCATGCGGTGGTCTCTTGCAGCAGGCCTGCACGGTTCATGGGTTGCCCTCCTTCACGCGTCTGATGTCGGAGATGATGCTTCCGGCGATTCCTTGCAGACGCTCCACCAGCACGTCGAGGAATACCGGTTTGAAGCACCAGACACAGAAATTCCGGTCACGCTCCTGCTGCCATTCCTTATATGATAGGTTTGCGTGTGCATGAGCTTGGTCATATTTTGCCTTTGCTACTCCGCACTCCGTGTCGAGCGACCTGTATTCTTCCGAATCCAGAGGCAGGAAATCCAACCGGTTACTCATTGCCGAATACTCGCGCCAAAGTTCTGTGGCGGCTGTTTTCGCTTCCTCGTACCGGTGTTCAAAGGGGCTTAGATATTCCTCGAAAAGGGCTTCAAAGTTCACTGTCTGCAACGGTGTCCTGTCGAGTGAAAGGTATTTGTTCGTTTCCGAAAGAAGGGAAGAAGAAAAGTCCAGAAGTTGTCCGGGGTTCTCCTTTACCAGACAGGCTGCCTCCTTGACAAGAAGGTTCGTGTCGTTGAAATCCTGATAGAACAGGGACGGCGGCAAGGCCTGTTCAAAAGACAAGACGCCTTGTCCGTAAGTTGCAAGAAGCGTGTTCACTTCGTGCAACCGTTGTGTTATTTGCCGTATCATCATAATCGTCAGGAATTGAAAAGGTCGTCCATCGTCACCTCGCTGTGGACGATGCTTCTGTTCTTGCCATTGGCCACACCATACGTCGTGATAAAGGTATGAACCAGTGTCTTGTTGGTCTTGGTAAGTTCCCTGAACAAACCGGAACGGTCACGCAACCGGCGTTCGTATTCGGGCTTGATACGGTATGTGTCCATGCAGAATTTCATCTCGCACAGGTGTATGATCCGGTCAGCCCGCTCTATTATCATGTCTATTTGTCCGCCGGGCATTCCTTCCTCCTTATTGGGCTTGACCTGCCATGTGGACAAGGATGTAGCCATGCCCCTTATTCCCAAAGCCGACTTGATCTGTTTATGATGTCTCATGCAGACAAGCTCGAAACTGCTACCCATCCAGTCGAATACATTTCCGGAATCAAGATGATTGCTCCACCATTCATCATCGTGTGAGAGGTTGTCGGCAAGGAACTTGAAATAGAACAGCGAAAAGAAATCCGTAAGCCTGTAAACGGCTCCGCGACGTTTGTTGCCGTACTGAAGCCATTTCTCTATCATATCGGACCTTTCAAGGTTTTTTATCGCCTTGGTTATGTTGCTGCTCTTCGATGATAGTGACTGGAATATGTCCTTGCTTGTCATTCCCGATTCGTGTTCGCTGAGTAGTTGTACGATTGACGTGTACAGGTCGGCATTGTCGAAAAGGGCGTTGTATAGCTCCTCGAACTCCAGTTTCAAAAGTGCGCCTTCATTGAAAAACAGCCGGTCTATATTCTGGGAAAGGCTCAACGCGGGGTCAAGAAGGCTGTAATAAAACGGAACACCGCCAAGCACCATGTATGTCTGGGTAAGCTGGTAACGATCCCATTCGATGCCTCTGGTAGCGAGATACCGCTCCGTCTCATTCAGGGTGAACGGGGACAGATGCAGGTTACACGTCACTCTGGCATGGAGGCCTCCCTTGTTGGCGACAATCTTGTCTTTCATCCATGAGGTCGCGGACCCCGTGGCGATAAGCATGATGTTCCGCTGTGACATGGCCCAGCCGTTCCAGAAGTTTTCAAGGGCCGACACGAATATGGATTTTCCCGAATCCATCCAAGGCATTTCATCTATGAACACAATCCGTTTACGGTCAGCGGGCAGGGACGACAGGTATTCTTCAAGGGCATAAAAGGCTTCATCCCAGTTGCTTAAATGGGAGAACTTTTTTCCCGAATAACTGTTGAGCACATTCAGGAAATTGTTCAACTGTCTGCGGGTGGTCATTCCATGCGCACCGACATATTTGAAATCAAACTCCCGGTCGAAAAATTCTTCAATCAGGAATGTCTTTCCGATACGCCGCCTGCCGTAGACTATGACCAGCTCCGATCTGTCCGAGTTCAGGCATCTTTCCAGTTCCGCGTGTTCTTTGTCGCGGCCAATAAGTTTATCCATACTTTCATGTTTTGATGCAAAATTACGCATTTGGAATTGCCCAAGCAAATTTTAGAACCACTTATTTGATATTATCTATGAAATATTACGCTGTAAATTCAGATATAAGGTTTTGTGAGGTTTATGAACTGCGTCCATAAATCTGAAATTATCTATCTAAATCAAGAAGATAAGTTCAGGTTTATGTATCTGATAAACAGATATGCCGAGTTTTGACCTCTTCGGATTGAAATCTGGCCGGAAAGGTCAAAATTCGGCAATTATTCAAATAAGGCTGAAAACGGTGGTAATGGAGTACAACGCAGGATGTCAGCCAAATACGTTATCAACCAGATTCACCGCTTCAACTTTCTTGCTGTCAACGATTTTCGCGTAAATCTGCGTAGTCTTTACGTTGGCATGGCCGAGCAGTTTGCTCGTGGTATAAAGATCCGCACCGAGGGTAAGCATCATTGTGGCGAACGTGTGGCGGCTCGTGTGATAGGTGATTTTTTTATTGATTCCTGCCGTTGCCATCCATTTGGCCAGTACCTTGTTGATATTGGGTTCTGCCGGGAGTCCGGCAAAGACATGCAGCCCGTCTTCCGCACCGTTCCTTTCAGGCAGCCAACGGACGGCATGGCGGGAAAGAGGCAAGTAAATCGGTGTGGTAGTTTTTTGCATCACGGTTGACATCCGGTATTGTTCCCCGTCCTGAACAATATCTTTCCATCGTAAGGCATAAACATCGCTCAACCTCAAACCGCAGTAACAGGCGAAAAGGTAGGCACGTTTCACGTCTTCGCGGGGGCATTCCGTGTCAATCAGAACTTTTATTTCGTCAATGGTCAGGTATTCCCGTTTGGATTCCGGCACCTTGATACGTTCTGTGGCTGCAAGTGTCATTATCGGGTTCTCCGGGATAACCTCGGCACGGACGGCGGCGTTGAGTGCGGTGGAGAAATAACCCACGTAGTCCGCTGCACTCTTGGGTGAAAGCGGCTTGTCCCACCGGGTCTTGTAGGTGTGCTGAATCCAGTCGATGAAACCCAGACACCAGTCCTTGTCAATCTCTCTCATCTTCACCTTTTTCTTGTAAAGGGGAAGTAACCGGCAGACTGTTCGTAACAGTTTCAGTCCTCTCGCGCCTTTTCGTTCCTGTTCGGCAAGATAGGCTTCCATCCAGTCGTCCAGTAGCATTTTGGAACGGACGGATGTCTTTTTCAGTCCGGCCTTCGAGTGAGTCAGTTCGATGATGCGTTTTGATTTGATGGCCTCTACCGCCGCTTTTGTGGCCCGGTTCTGCTCCTTGACCATAGGATTGATTTCGGGCAACAGGTACAGTTTCAAGAACTCGTAACTGCGTTTTCCGTCAACATAGATGTCGAGATAATAGGATTCCGAACCGTCGGCGAGCTTCTTCGTGCGCACCTTTACCGGTTCCTTGAGTCTGGTCGATTTCTTTGTTGTTGCCATATATAATAATGTATTTAGAATGCGTCGTCAACCAAGGTGATTGCATCGTCCTTTTTCTTGTCTACTATTTTTGCATAAACCTGTGTGGCACGCACGGAACGGTGGCCGAGGATTTTGGAAACGGTATAGATGTCCGCTCCGAGCGTCAGCAGCAGCACCGCACATGAATGACGTGCCGTGTGGAATGTCACGTTCTTCTTTACGCCTGCCTTATCAGCCCAGTTCTTGAGACTGACACAAAGGTTGCTTGTATTGGGCAGCCCTCCAAAGACAAGGCCATCCGGTGTACAGCCATTACGTTCCGGCAACCATTTTACCGCTTGGGACGAAAGGGGGATATAAACGGGATTGGTGGTCTTTGTCATTACTACCGACACGAGCCATTGCCCGCCTGATATGGAAATGTCACGCCAACGCAATTTCCGTATGTCACTGATACGAAGTCCGCAAAAACAGGAAAACAGGTATGCCTGCCGTACCTGCTCGTTAAAAAATGGCGTGGCTATCATTTTCTTTATCTCCTCGATGGTCAGAAAATCCCGTTTGCTTTCGGGAACTTTGATTTTCTCGGTCATCTCCAGTTTGTACCAAGGATTTGATTCAATCAGTCTCTCACGTACAGCCTCGTTCAAAGCGGTACGCAAAGTGGTATAATAGGAATGAGCCGTCTTGGGAGTAATCTGTTTTCCCCATGCGGTCTTGCAGGAAGAACGAAGCCAGTCGATATAATCAATGTAAAACTGTCTGTCCACATCACAGAGCCTGACATCTGCACGGAATTTCAGCAAGTTTTTACGGGCGTTGTCGATTCCGTTCAGGTCGCGTGCTTCCCGGTGTTCGTGGTTCTTGCGGACAATGGTCATCCAGTCGGACAGCAGCATATCGGAAGATTTGCTTTCCGGTACTGTTCCCACCTTCGCATTGAGCAGGGCTTCTGTCCGTTCTCGCTGAATATCTTCCGCCTTGCGGAGTGTCTGCGCATTTTGCCGCCTTGCTTTGGCAGATGTTTCCGGCATGAGGTAGAGTTGCAGAAACTCGTACTCATGCCCGCCGTCTACACTACGGTCAAGAAACAGGGATAAACGTCCGTCCGCCAGTTTACGGTGACGTAACTTGAACGGAGATTTCTCTATTAATGATTTCTTTTTTCTTCCCATTGTATATCAATGATTTATATCCATATACAAAGGTAACAAATAATCCGGATATAAGTATCGTTTTAGGTAACAAAAATGTCGAATAATAGAGATTTTTAAGGAATACAACAGAAATCATCATTAGTTAATAATACATTGATAATCAGTATTTATATAGATTTTATCTGTTTTTATTTTCCCTTCGTTTCAATACATTGGCTAATGGGCGACCATATACTGTCAGCAAATCCTGCTGGGTATGCTGACGATATTCGGACCGATACAGTGGGCATTCTCGCTGTTGCCCAAATGGGAAGGTGCCTGGGCCAAATGGATGACAAGGTATCTGACGGTGCATTTCTATGGCGCGATGTTATACTTCGTGGGCTTTTATGTGCTGCTTCTGTTTGACATCGTATTGTGCATCCAGGTAGAGAACCTGACGGCGATAACCGCCAGCGAACAGACGATGGCTGCATATTTGCAGAACTCATTCTTCTCGGCAGGTTACCTGATGGCCGCAAGCATCGTGGCATTGAAATGCCTGAACCTCGTACCAGACCTTGCTGCATGGATGATACCGGAAGGTGACACGGCATTCAGCACGAGAAACTTCGGTGAGGGCGTGGCGCAACAGGCGAAAATGTCGGCTACCGGGGCTATGCACTCGTTGATGAGATAAAAGATACACAAATGAGTAACGATTATAACGGTTAGGATTATGGTCATAAAAAACCTGGAGAACAAAATCAAATTAGTGGGGATTGTCTGCGTGGCGGTCATCGTAGGATGCGTGGTTATCAGTATGTCGAGCATCTGGACGGCACGGGGCATGGTGGCAGACGCACAACAAAAAATCTATGTACTGGACGGTAATGTGCCGATATTGGTGCAACGCACCTCGATGGAAGAAACACTTGATGTTGAAGCCCGTAGTCATGTCGAAATGTTCCACCACTACTTCTTCACCCTTGCACCGGACGACAAGTATATCCAGTACACGATGGAGAAGGCGATGTATTTGGTGGACGAAACCGGATTGGCGCAGTACAATACCTTGAAAGAAAAAGGATTTTACAACAATATCATGGGTACAAGTGCGGTGTTCAGCATCTTTTGTGACAGTATCAAGTTTGACAAGGAAAAGATGGAGTTTACCTATTACGGCCGGCAACGTATTGAACGGCGCACCAGCATTCTGATGCGCGAACTGGTTACGGCCGGGCAACTGAAACGTGTACCCCGGACAGACAACAACCCGCATGGGCTGCTGATTGTAAATTGGCGTACTTTGCTCAACAAAGACATTGAGCAACGGACGAAGAACAACTACTAAATGAAGAATGAAGAATGAAGAGTTAAGAATGAAGGATTTAAACACTGAAATAATCAAGCTATGGGATGGAAAAAATTGATTTTCGGGGAGAAGATGCCGGACAAGGATGACCCGAAGTATGAGAAACGGTATAAGAAGGAAGTGGAAGCAGGAAAGAAAGCCGCCCGTTTTCTGCGGATAGACAAGATGGCAGGGTGTGCGCAACGATTTGCCTGCAAGCATCCGAGATGGTTTCTCGGTATCGTGTTCGGCATCGTGTTGGGATGCCTCGCACTCAATGTGTGCAGGGTGGTATCAATATGCACCATGCCTGACAATGGCAAACAAGCCACAGCCACCGAGCGGCAGGAGATTCTTTTGAAACAAAAACAACCTACGCATGATGATAACAGACAGGATTAATTTCAGGCAGCCGAAGTATGTGCTGCCGGCCATCCTCTATCCGCTGCTGTTGGTGACGGGGTATTTGGTGATGGATATTTTCGATACAGAAGTGGCAGAGACGCCTTCCGCCTTGCAAACCACCGAGTACCTGAACCCGGAATTGCCGGAAGCTCAGATGCGCGATGACGGCATCGGCGGCAAGTATGAGAGCATGGTCAAGTCCTACGGCCGGATACAAGACTATTCCGCCGTAGAAAACATTGAACGGAACAACAATGAAACAGCAAAAGAAGATTACGATTCCCGCTATAGCGATGAAGACCTTGCCCTGCTCGATTCGGAAGCAGCCGCAAGGTCGGAGGAACTGGAACACCTGCGTGAGATGCAGGAACGCCTGCGGCAAAGTGCCGAGAGAGGCGAAGCGATGGTGGCGGATTCCACCGGGGTGCAACCGTTGAGCGAGGAAGAACGCCTTGCGCGAAGTGAGCAGCGACGCAAAGAGGCTTTGGCCGAGTTGGACAAGGTACTGGCAGAAGCCAGAAAGCAAGGGCAAAAAGAATTGCAGGACGTGGACAGCACGGACGCGGAGAGCCTTGCCCTCACCGGCAGTGTCGCCATAGGCGGCAAGGTGGAAATTAATGAACAGGCCGTGAACGAGCTTGCCGAGAATGCAGAGAGCGAGCAGGTGGTGAAAAAGGTGAAGACCACTTCGGACTATTTCAACACTTTGGCGGAGAACGAGCTTGAACCCCGATTGATAAAAGCCATCATTGACGAGAATATCAAAGCCGTGGAAGGCTCGCGGGTGCGTTTGCGCCTGCTGGACGATGTGGAGATAGACGGCAAGGTGGTGTCCAAAGGCTCGTACCTCTATGCCACGATGAGCGGCTTCGGCAGCCAGCGCGTGAAAGGCAGCATCAAGAGCCTGCTGGTGGAGGATGAACTGGTAAAAGTGAATCTGTCGCTCTACGACACGGACGGGCTGGAAGGACTTTATGTGCCGAGCAGTTCCTTCCGTGAAACCACACAAGATGTGGCCTCCAATGCCCTCGGCAGCACGATGAGCATCAACAACGGCTCTACCGGGAACACTTTCGCTCAATGGGGGATGCAAGCCATACAGAACGCCTACCAGCGCACGAGCAATGCTTTGTCGAAAGCTGTCCGCAAGAACAAGGCGAAACTGAAATACGGCACGTTCGTCTATTTGGTGAACGGCAGGGAGAAAAGGAACTGACATACGATGTAACAAATAAACAAACTAAAAATGAAACTGATAGCAAAAGTGATGCTACTTGTTGCCACATGGATTACCGCAATCTCGGCACAGGCCCAGCAAACCTACAACGAAATGGAACAACTGACGGTGAACGAGCAGGTGACGACCGTCATCACCGCCACAGAGCCCATCCGCTTTGTGGATATTTCCACTGACAAGATAGCGGGCGACCAGCCCATCAACAATACCATCCGCCTGAAACCGAAAGAGGCCGGGCATGAAGACGGCGAGGTGCTGGCCATCGTCACCATCGTGACGGAACGCTACCGTACCCAATACGCCTTGCTCTACACCACCCGGATGCAGGAAGCCGTAACGGACAAGGAGGTGCAGCCCATGGAAATGACCGCCTACCGTAACCCGGCGGTGTCGCTCTCCACCGAGGACATGTACCGCTTTGCCCGGCAGGTGTGGCTGTCGCCCGCCCGCTACCTCAACGTGAACCGCAGGCAACACCGCATGACCATGCGCCTGAACAACATCTATGCCGTGGGCGACTACTTCTTCCTTGACTTCTCCATCGAGAACAGGACGAATATCCGCTTTGACATCGACGAAATCCGCGTCAAATTGGCGGACAAGAAGGTGTCGAAAGCCACCAACTCACAAGTTATCGAACTGGAGCCGGAGATGAAATTGGAGCAACGTAGTTCGTTCCAACATGGTTACCGCAATGTGCTGGTCATAAAGAAAATGACTTTTCCCAATGACAAGGTGCTGACCATCGAGGTGAGCGAGAAACAGATTTCGGGGCGTACCATTGCTTTGAACATCGACTATGAGGATGTGCTTTGCGCGGATAGTTTTAATGAGGCTTTATTACAGGAGGAATAGAGGAAATGAAGAATGTAGAATTAAGAATGAAGAATTTGGCTGTGCCAAAGGGCTTAGTCATATTGGCATTCATGTTAGTAGCCACTTTGCCGGGTTTTGCCGATGACCGGCAAGGACGCATCCAAATCGGTACAGGCCTGCTGTATGAGAGAGGGCTGGACTTGACGGTGGGTTACGAGTATGAAACGAACTACCACCATGCGTGGGAGTTCTTCGGGAATGTCTATCTGAAATGGGACGAATGTGAGGATTGCAAGCATGTTTGCCCCGAATCTTTCTGGAACCACTACAACACTTGGGGCGTGGGAGCGGCCTACAAGCCCTGCGTGTTCCGCAGCCGTAACCATCATGGCAATTTGCGGTTGGGCGGGTCGCTGGGTTCGGACAGGGACAAGGTGCTGGGCGGCATCCATGTGGGGTACGAACACAACTATGCTCTTCGCAAGGGCTGGAAACTGTTTTGGCAAGCCAAGTGCGACTTGATGATAAAAGGGGAAGATTTGTTTCGGACAGGTATTGTCATCGGCGTGAAGATACCCACTAAATGAAATGAAGAATTAAGAATGAAAAAATACGCAGACCAGACAAATTGAGCGGATGTTTTTTCATATATAATAAGGTATGAAAGGTAATAGGAACAAGACAAGAAAAGCGTGGGCGGCAGTAGTGCTGATGCTGGTTGCCGTCCTTGTGGGCTGTGACGGGCATCACGACCCGTTGGACACCTCGATGAAAGTAGGACACATACTTTGTACGGACGGCAAGACACGAAGCTACGAGGATTATGTGGCTTCCGGCAAGGAAGCGATAGCTGTGGTGTTCCATGTGAACCGCAATGAAGAAATGAGTGGCACTGGCTATGCGGTCTATCTGCATGACCTTCCTCCGGAAGCCTTTGCTGACAGTTTGGGCATTTCGCAAGGAACGTCTGCTGACTTGACGGCTTACGATGGGAACGAGAATACCTTTGCCCTGTATGACACAGACGATGTTTCTTCACCTATGGCCATGCAGGTATTCGATATGTGGCGGTACGGACAGAGTGCCTACGTGCCTTCGGTGGCGCAAATGCGGCTGCTTTATGCTGCCAAGGCATCTATCAATCCTTACATCAAGTCTTGCGGTGGTGAACCACTGCCCGATGATGCCGATGAATGTTGGTACTGGACGAGTACGGAAGTAGAAGGACAAGAAACCGCCAAAGCATGGCTGTTCTCGATGGGGAGCGGTGCCATACAGGAAACACCCAAACTGCAAGGGCATAAGGTGCGGGCGATAGTCACTTTGTATAATGAAGAACAAAGAATTATTGCACGTTTGTAAATTGGACCCAAATATAGAAAGGAAACATGGAAGAAAGTAAGGAACTGCAAGGGGCTTATAAGATATTTCGGACAGTGGTGTATGTGTCGGTGTTGGTGGAGTTCTTCATGTACGCCATCGACCCGGCAGTGCTCGACCACTGGAACGGTATCGTGTGCGATGTGCATGACCGCATGAAGACATGGCTTATCTACCACGACGGAAATCTCGTTTACAGCAAGGTGGCAACCGTCCTGCTGATTTGCATTACCTGCGTGGGTACGCGTAACAAGAAACATTTGGAGTTCAATGCCCGGAGGCAGGTGCTATACCCGTTGGTGAGCGGCATCGGTTTCCTGGTGCTGTCTGTTTGGCTTTACAATCATTCGATGGAACTGCGTGTTTATTCCCTACGTTTGAATGTCATCTTCTATATGGCGGCATCCGTAATGGGTACTATCCTTGTCCATGTGGCACTCGATAATATCTCCAAGTTCTTGAAAGAAGGTTTGCTGAAAGACCGTTTCAACTTGGAAAATGAAAGTTTCGAGCAATGCACGGAGTTGGTGGAGAACAAGTATTCGGTGAATGTACCCATGCGCTATTATTACAAAGGCAAGTTCCGCAAGGGATGGGTGAATATTGTCAATCCTTTCAGAGGAACATGGGTGGTCGGCACTCCAGGTAGCGGAAAGACCTTTTCCATCATCGAACCTTTTATTCGACAGCACTCCGCAAAAGGCTTTGCCTTAGTAGTTTACGATTATAAGTTCCCCACTTTGGCGACCAAGTTGTATTACCATTACAAGAAGAACCAGAAACTGGGGAAACTACCAAAGGGCTGCAAGTTCAACATCATCAACTTTGTGAACGTGGAATACAGCCGGAGGGTGAACCCGATACAGGCAAAGTACATCCCCAACCTCGCTGCTGCCAGCGAAACGGCGGAAACGCTATTGGAATCTTTGCAGAAAGGCAAGAAAGAGGGAGGAGGAGGCAGCGACCAATTCTTTCAGACCTCGGCGGTCAACTTTCTTGCCGCTTGTATCTACTTTTTCGTGAACTACGAACGGGAGCCATACGACAAGAACGGGAACAAACTTTATGCGGAAAAGGTTCAGGATAAAGAAACGAAATTTTGGAAGCCCACGGGCGTGGTACGCGACCGGAAAGGCGGCAACATCGTGGAACCGGCCTATTGGTTGGGCAAGTATTCCGACATGCCGCATATTCTTTCATTTTTGAACGAGAGTTATCAAACCATCTTTGAGGTGTTGCAGACCGACAATGAGGTTGCCCCGCTGCTCGGCCCGTTCCAGACGGCTTTCCAGAACAAGGCGATGGAGCAGTTGGAGGGTATGATAGGCACGTTGCGTGTCTATACTTCCCGATTGGCCACCAAGGAATCTTATTGGATATTCCATAAGGACGGGGACGACTTCGACCTGAAGGTGAGCGACCCGAAAAACCCCAGCTACCTGCTGATAGCCAACGACCCGGAAATGGAAAGCATCATCGGAGCATTGAACGCCCTTATCCTGAATCGACTGGTAACCCGTGTGAATACCGGGCAGGGCAAGAACGTGCCCGTGAGCATCATCGTGGACGAGCTGCCCACGCTGTATTTTCACAAGATAGACCGTCTGATAGGTACGGCGCGAAGCAACAAGGTGAGCGTGGCGTTGGGATTCCAAGAGTTGCCGCAGTTGGAGGCAGACTACGGGAAGGTTGGTATGCAGAAGATTATCACTACAGTAGGTAATGTCGTATCTGGTTCTGCCCGATCCAAGGAAACCTTGGAATGGCTGAGCAACGACATCTTCGGCAAGGTCGTGCAACTGAAAAGAGGCGTGACTATTGACCGGGATAAGACCAGCATCAACCTGAACGAAAACATGGACAACCTCGTGCCCGCCTCGAAAATTAGCGACCTGCCTACAGGATGGATATGCGGGCAAGTCGCCCGTGACTTCGTGAAGACCAAGACCGGCATGGGCGGAAGCATGAACATACAGGAAGCCGAGGAGTTCAAGACCTCGAAATTCTTCTGTAAGACGGATTTCGATATGGAGGAAATCAGGCAGGAGGAAGCCGGGTATGTGCCGCTGCCTAAATTCTATACTTTCCCCTCGAAAGAGGAAAGGGAACGTATCTTGTACAAGAACTTCGTTCAGGTGGGGATGGATGTGAAGGAGATGATTAAAGACGTGGTGAACCGCCGAGGGGCGAAATGATACTTCAACAATAAAATATCAATGTTATGACAACATCAGTAAAAGCTAAATTCAGACCCTCGCGGGTAAAAGGGAAAACAGGAGCCGTCTATTTCCAAGTGATTCACGACCGTATGGCACGGCAAATTAGTACAGGTTACAAACTTTTCCCCGAAGAATGGAAAGATGGAGAAGTGGCACTCCCTGAACAAAATCCGGAACGCAGTTGCTATTTGTCGGAAATAGCACAGAACCTGCAGAATATGAGGAAACGAATCGAAGCGATTATCCACCGTTTGGACGAGTCGGGCAAGCTGTATTCTGCGGACGAAGTGGTGGCGGCTTACCAGTTGCCCGATGATGACGAACACTGCCTTCGCGCGTTTTCCCACAAACTGGTGGAACATCTGAAACGCACGGGAAAGCACCGCCTCGCCGAGACCTACACTTCATCCGTGAACAGTTTCCTGCGTTTCCGTGGTGAACAAGGCGACATCCGTTTGGATGAAATAGATGAAGAACTGATTAAAGAGTATGAATATTACCTGCTTGAAGATTGCGGATTGTGCAGGAATACCTCTTCGTTTTACAACCGCAACCTGCGGGCCATCTACAACCGCGCCGTGAAAAAGAAACTTACCATAGACCGACACCCCTTCGCGGAAGTCTATACCGGCGTGGACAAGACCGCCAAGCGGGCTATCCCCATCCGGACCGTCAAAGAAATCAAGGACTTGGATTTGAGCAGGGATGCCGAAATGGCGTTTGCCCGCGACCTCTACCTGATGAGCTTCGACCTGAGAGGCATCTCGTTCGTGGACTTGGCCATGCTGGAAACCGGCCAATTGAAAAATGGCTACTTGACCTATTCCCGTCAAAAGACCCGGCAGAAACTCGAAATCAAATGGGAGAAACAGATGCAGGAGATAGTTGACCGCCACCACGTGGAGGGTTCCCGCTATTTGTTGCCAATCCTAAGCGAAGAAAGGGGCGACATACGGAGGCAATACCTGAATGCCCTGCACCGGATGAACGTCCAGCTGAAAAAGATTGGCAAACTCGTAAACTGCCCCATTCCGCTGACGACCTACACGGCGAGGCATTGCTGGGCCAGTGCTGCCTATCGGCTGAACATACCCACCCCGTCAATCAGCCAGGCATTGGGGCATGATTCGGAAAAGACCACACGCATCTACTTGAACTCATTGGATAACCAGGTGATTGATGATGCGAACCTGACTGTCATTCGCGCAGTCTATGCACGATAACCTACAGATAAAACAGATAAGTTAGATTGGCATAGATTTGTCCTATCTATCTTTCGGACAGCGGATTTGCGGACATTATTCTTAGCGCACCCACTGGCTAATCATGTTTGGTGGATGCGCCAAACTGTTATTGCCTACCTTGAATGGAAAAAGGTAAAGATGAATAGAAAATGACGATTTTCAGCAAATCAAGACATCGTACACAGAATTTATGCAAGATGAGATATAAAGAAGAGTATTCTTTTGCAGATGGAGAAGGAATTTTTGTTGAGTAAAATGAACTATCTCTCTTTAAGAGATGGATTTATGCGGTGCAAAGATACAAAAAATACTATGAAATCCATAATGTGCCAAATAAAATGTGTTCAAGCTATCTCAATTTTTATGTATCTGCTTGGCAAATGTAAGCAATTTGTTGAGAAACAGTCGCTTTTTTAATCTGTAAATAGCTGATATTCAAAGTTGATATCCATCGGACACATCTCTTAAAGAGAGATGTACCGAATTCGGCATCACGTACTGGTTTTAGGGTTTTATGCCACAGCATGTTTATCCGGGAACAGGATAGCTAGAGGACAAGAAACCACTTGTGGTAGAAGTTTTCGGAAGATTGGGCTTAATATGCCAAGGGGGTATTAAAATCCTTGAATTGTTGAGCAAATCTAACCATCTCTTAGCAAGAGATATACGCAGGTGCAAAGGTATAAAAAATATCAAATAAAGCAGTAAGAATGAGCAAAAAAGATTCATTTGACACCTATTTTGATGCTTGACAGAACTTGTTTTTGTCTAACAGATGTTGAGTGATGGATAATTGTGGATTTCTTTTCTGTGCTGATTTACAAGACCTTAATGCTTGTGATTCCAAAAGATACATCTCTTGCTAAGAGATGCACCGCATTGGAGTTGTTATGCAAACCCCACTAAATAATAGACTGACTAAGCCTGAATAGGTAAAGTATGAATAATGTGGAAATGGGTGAAACACCCGAACTTTTTGAGGGAGTAGGTATAACTGCTTGTGTTTCAGTAAATCACAAACACTTGCAGGATTCAGAGAATTGCCCTTCGCTCAACAGGCGGTTGATAATCGTCATCTGACAATTTCTTTTCTTGTGAGAAGTAACCAATATAATAAGGTAGGGGTTATGGATATAACGCAGCTTACGACAGATGAAAGGCAGTGGTTCGTGATGCGCGACCTCAAACGGAGAAACGCCAAACAACCTGCCTACCTGATGTTCAAGGACAAGGGGATGGAGTTCTTTACCCCGATGGTGCATAAGCTGCTTACCATTCATGGGAAAAGAGAAGACCGGGAAGTACCGTTCATGCAAGACTTGCTTTTCGTCAAGGAAACAAAGGAAAAACTCGACATTATTGTTGAAGCCATCCCCACGCTGCAATACCGCTACAAATTAGGTGTACAGCACACTCCCATTGTAGTAAGGAACACAGATATGGAACGCTTTATCAAGGCTGTAGAAGCCACAGAAAATCCGAAATACTACCGGCCGGAGGAAATAACCCCGGATATGCTGAACCGCAAGATACGCATCATCGGAGGACAACTGGATGGCTATACCGGAACTTTGGTGACGACACGGGGTTCCAAAACAAAACGGCTCTTGGTGGAACTGCCCTTGTTATTGGCAGCGGCAGTGGAAGTCAATATGGAGTATATCCAGCTCATATAAATATTTAGAAAGGAATGACATGAATTCATCGGTGGTTGAACTGATTGAATTGATAAATGGTCATATACCCGACATCTTGTTCATGGAGGCGAGTAACTTGTCGCAAATCTACCTTTACCGTACCGATGACTATTGGGTGGCATTCGAACGGTCTGCGTTTCTCCTTTGCCGTGCCTATGCCGATTCTATTATTACTCCAATGAAAGTAGCCAATGCACCGACTCCAATTGTAATGGCAAGTGTAAAAGTTAAGAATATCTTGGAGGCCACACATAATTTGCATTGCTTAAGACATACTGAAAAATTGCGGATTTATGACGCGAGAATTTTTTCTTGCAACAACGCTTCATTCTGTAGATGGCATAACCGGAAAGTAAAGAATATCGTCGACTTTTTATCACGGGAAAAACGTATAGAATTTTAATTGTTTCATTTTCCCCCCCCCTATAGCCAGACAATCATTATTTTATTTATGAACTATGTGTTTTTGTTGACAGCCTGGTTATTGGCATTGGTATTTGGGATGGCAATCGTTCCCAAAATCCTGCTGATTTCCTACAAGAAACGCTTGTTTGACATACCGGACGAGCGCAAAGTGCATACCATACCCGTTCCCCGGCTTGGCGGGTTGTCTTTTTTCCCGGTGATACTTATCACCATGTGCTTTATGCTTGGCATACGCTATTATTTGGGTTATCCCATCGAGAACCTTTCGCCCTATGTCGTGCTCTACGAGTTCCTGTTCTTTGCGGTTGGTTGCATGACGCTTTACCTGACGGGCGTGACAGACGACCTTATAGGGGTCGGCTACCGCTACAAGTTCCTCGTGCAGATTGCCGCCGCCCTTTTGCTGGTATGGTCGGGCGAATGGTTCAATTCGCTGGGAGGCTTGTTTGGCATATACGGCCTGCCTGTATATATCGGTGTGCCTGTTACCCTGTTTGTGGTAGTCTATATCACCAATGCCATCAACCTGATAGACGGTATTGACGGACTGGCTTCGGGCCTGTGCTGCATCGCGCTTGTCGTATTGGGAGGCATGTGCACCATTCAAGGGGAATATATTTTTGCCATGTTAGCCTTCACCACCTTCGGTGTCATCGTACCGTTCTGGTTTTACAACGTGTTCGGTAATGCCAAGCGCGGGCACAAGCTGTTCATGGGCGATGCGGGAAGCTTGACATTGGGCTATATCATCAGCCTGCTGGTCATCCACCTGAGCCGTATTGACATGAGTGAAGGCGGGACGGGACAAGTCAATTTAGTGTTGGCTTTCTCCACGCTCATCGTGCCGCTGTTCGATGTGGTGAGGGTGGTGATGCACCGGCTCCGGGAAGGTAAGAACCCGTTCATGCCGGACAAGAACCATTTCCACCACAAGCTGCTGAGAACAGGGATGCGTCCTCATGCTGTGATGGTATCCATATTGTTCATAGCCCTGTTTTTTATCGTATTAAATTGGCTGCTGATTGGTATGATGGGAATGACCTGGCTGCTGATTACCGATATCGTATTGTGGACTTTGCTGCAATTAGGCATCAACCAAGGCATCAAGAAACACAAAGAAGTAAAGAAACACATAGAAGTATGAAGAGATATAAACTGATTTGTTCGCTATTGATTTTATTTGCCGGTGTGACGGCGTTGAGTTCCTGCGGTTCGTCCAAACAGGTGGTCTATTTTCAAGACCTGAAACCGGGAGAGAGTGAAATAAAACTACCGGAAGTGCAGGCGATAACGGTGCGTCCCGAAGATAAAATATCGATTATCGTCAACAGCCGTGACCCGCAGTTGACCGACCTGTTCAACCTGCCGTATGTCACCCGCCAGTTGGGGCAATCCTCCAAGACCTATACGGTGGGAACAAACCAGGGTGTATCAGGCTATACGGTAGATGCGGAGGGTAACATTGACTTCCCGGTATTGGGGAAAGTGCATGTGGCAGGCATGAAGCGTGAGGATATAGCAGAAAAAATCAAGAACGAACTGGTGTCGAAGAACCTGGTGAAAGACCCGGTCGTCACAGTGGAGTTCATGAACCTCTGTGTTTCCGTGCTTGGCGAAGTGAACAATCCCGGACGATTCAGCATCGATCGAGACCGGTTGACCGTGCTTGATGCTTTAAGCATGGCTGGTGACCTTACGATTTACGGCAACCGCAACAAGGTCCTGGTTTTGAGACAGGAAGGTGACGTGCAGCGCGTGTATGGTGTCAATCTTACTTCCGGTGAACACATATATTCTTCCCCGGCTTATTACCTGCAACAGAATGATGTAGTATATGTGGAGCCGAATGCAGTGAAGGCCCGGCAATCCACTGTCAATGGAAACAATGTACGTTCCACCTCATTCTGGATTTCATTGGCATCGCTGCTGACTTCTGTGGCTATACTCATTTTCAATTAAGAAAAAAGATTAAGCATGGCAACTCCAAACAATCCAACAAGAAACAAGCAAGCGGATGACTTTATCCGCATACAGGACCTTTTTTACCTCTGTCTCAACAAGTGGTACTGGTTCGTAATCTCTCTGGTCATAACTGTCGGTGTGGCGGTCGTCTACCTGCTGACGACTCCCCCTGTATATACCCGTTCGGCTTCACTGCTTATCAAGGAAGACAGCAAGGGGAACTCGATAAGCGATGCTACCGGGGTGCTGGGAGACATTGACCTTTTCCAGACCAGCACCAATGTCAACAACGAAATGCAATCCCTGCAGTCGCCTGCGGTAATGCTCGATGTAGTGAAACGTCTCCACCTTGATATCAGTTACTACACCGAAGGAGGATTCTATAAGAAAGTGCTGTACGGTCGGACTTGTCCTTACCAGGTATCTTTCGATGATTTGCAGGACAATGAAGGCATTGCCTTTACCATCCTCCCCGATCAGAATGGCCAGGTGAGGCTGGCTGATTTCTCTCGTGACGGCGAAGATCTGGAAGGAGAGGTTACGGCAACGCTGAATGATCCGGCAGATACTCCGGTGGGAAAACTTACGATCAAGTCCACTAATGATTCCACGGTCTACGATGCTCCGGTCTATGTATCGCGCATCGGCTATCAGGATGCAACAAGAGATTACTCTTCTAACCTTTCGGTCATCTTGAATGACGAAAAATCAACGGTCATTAACTTGTCATTCAAAGATGTATGTATCCAACGGGCTGAGGATGTGTTGAACACGGTCATCGCTGTCTACAACGAGAACTGGATAAAGGACAAGAACCAGATAGCAGTCAGCACATCGCAGTTTATCAGCGAACGCTTGGGGGTGATTGAACAGGAACTCGGTAATGTGGATGAAAACATCTCCTCGTACAAGAGCGAACATCTCCTGCCCGACGTGCAGGCGGCAGCCAGCATGTATATGGCACAGAGCAGCGAGACCAATGCGCAGATACTCGCGTTGAACACACAACTGTCGATGGCACGGTATATCCGCAATTACCTGACCAATGCCACCAGCAAGAACCAGTTGTTGCCCGCTAACTCTGGCATCGAGAGTCCGGGAATTGAGCAGCAGATTGCCAATTACAACACGGCCCAGCTTCGTCGTAATGACCTTGTGGCCAATAGTAGCGAGAAAAATCCTTTGGTAGTAGACATGGACCAGTCGTTGGAGAATATGCGCCACGCCATAATCACCTCCATTGACAACCATATCACTACGCTGAACACTCAAATACGCTCGTTGCAGCAGAGTGAGCAACAGACTACGGCAAGGATAGCCGCCAATCCTACACAAGGTAAATACCTGTTGTCGGTGGAACGACAACAGAAAGTCAAGGAGGCCTTGTACCTGTTCCTGTTACAGAAAAGAGAAGAAAACGAACTTTCCCAGGCATTTACCGCCTACAATACACGGGTGATCACACCGCCGTCGGGCAGCATGATACCTACCGCACCGGTTAAGAGGAACATTGCCTTGGTGGCTTTTGCCTTGGGCATCCTCATTCCCGTAGTGATTATCTTCATCCGTGAGAACATGAACACCAAAGTTCGTGGCCGTAAGGACTTGGAGTCGCTTTCATTGCCCTTTGTCGGGGAAATACCTCTGGCTGAAAATAGTAAGAAGAAAGATCCCCATGCATCCAAGAGGATTGTCATCAGACAAGGAAACCGTGACATTGTTAATGAGGCATTCCGCGTGCTGCGTACTAACCTGGAGTTCATGCTTGATGCCAAGACGGACGGCAAAGCAAGCGTCACGCTGTTCACCTCGTTCAATCCTGGAAGCGGTAAAACCTTTTTGACCATGAACACAGCGGCTACCTTTGCCCTGAAAGGCAAACGGGTACTGGTGATAGACGGTGACTTGCGTCATGGATCGGCTTCCGCTTATATCGGGACACAGGTTAAAGGTCTGAGTGATTACTTGGGTAAACGGGAAAACGATGTAAACAGTCTGATTCTGGAAAATCCCGATTGTCCGGGCTTCTTCCTGCTACCTGCGGGTACCACTCCTCCCAATCCGACCGAGTTGCTGGCCGAACCGCTGTTCAAAGAGACGATTGAACGCTTGCGCGACTGTTACGATTACATTTTCATCGACTGCCCGCCCATTGATATTGTGGCTGATACGCAGATTATCGAGAAACTGTCCGACCGTACGATATTCGTGGTAAGAGCCGGATTGTTGGAACGTGAGATGCTCCCCGAACTGCAACGGATGTACGACGAGAAGCGTTTCAAAAACATGGCACTCCTGCTGAACGGTACGGAAGGGGGCGGTAAGCGTTATGGTTATCGCTACGGGTACAAGTATGGTTACAAATACGGGTACGGCAGCAAGAACTATTATAGTAACTGATAATGGAATAGCAGTTATTATCACTCCGGGGCAGGGGTGAAAAGACAGCAGCTAAGTATGGCCAATCTCATAAGCTGATTACTTCATATAGTGTTGCAACAGGGGAAGAACAGATAACGCACGGGATACGGAAACGGTCCATTTAGGTATTCTTTGCCATTAGTCTTTCTTCCCATTCTTTGGGTGTTTGCCCCCAAAGTCATTGGTTTTAATTTTTTCCCTTGATATGTGGCCATTTCGTAAGAAGCAGACCTTAGAGGAAAGTGGATTTTTCCGTGGCTTCACCGACTGGCATTGCCATATCCTGCCCGGAGTAGATGATGGGGTACAGACGATGGAAGAAGCTCTGCAAATACTTGCAGAGTATGAACGGTTGGGGGTGAAGGAAGTCTGGCTTACTCCACACATTATGGAAGATATTCCTAACACGACGGAAAAGTTACGAGACCGTTTCACTGAACTGAGAACTGCCTACCAAGGCTCAGTGATGCTTCATCTCGCTTCGGAAAATATGCTTGACAATCTATTTGAAGAACGATTGGAGAAGAACGACCTTCTACCTATAGGCAAAGATGGAAAGCATCTGTTGGTAGAAACAAGCTATTTCAATCCTCCGATGGGTTTGAGCAATATTCTGCTACGAATCAAGGCAAAAGGGTATCATCCAGTGTTGGCACATCCAGAACGCTATCTTTATATGAATATGAGTCAATACCAACAACTAAAGTCAATGAATATACAGTTCCAGTTAAATATATTCTCTCTAACTGGCTTGTATGGTAAGGAAATTCAAAAACGCGCATATTTATTGCAAAAATTACATTTCTATGACTATATCGGTACTGACCTCCATCGTATGAGTACTTTACAAAATGTGATGCAATTAAAACTATAAATTATATGAATCAAAGAGCTATACTTTGTAATCAAATTTTTAAACATATGAATATAGGGATTATAATTCAAGCAAGACTTTCTTCAACACGTTTGCCTCAGAAAGTATTATTGCCATTCTATGGTTCGATAACAATATTGGATATTTTGATTGATAAGTTAAAGTTGGTTTGCCAAAATATAGTTATAGCAACTTCTTTAAAACCTGAAAATGATGAATTGGTAAAGTTCGCTTTAAATAAAGATATTTGCTGCTATAGAGGTTCAGAAAACGATGTTTTACAGCGATTTATAGATGCTGCAAAACACAACAATATTACTCATATTATTAGAATATGCTCTGACAACCCATTCCTTGATGTGAACTCTCTGAAAAGGTTAATTAGCGCTGTTGAGGATAATTGTGATTGCGAATATATTAGTTTTAACATTGATGGAGTCCCTTCAATAAAAACTCATTATGGCTTTTGGGCGGAATATGTTTCTTTAGATGCATTAATGCGCATAAAAAGTCTGACATCGGAACATCTTTATCACGAGCATGTGACAAACTTCATCTATACGCATCCAGATATGTTTAACATAAAATGGTTAGATGTGCCAACATTTGTGAAGCAACACAAGAATGTGAGGTTGACTATTGACACAAAAGAGGATTTTGAAAATGCTGCTCATATTTACACTGCCTTGTACACTCAATTAGGATGTTACCCTACCATGAAGGATGTGCTAATGTATTTGGACACTCATTCTGAATACTATAAATCAATGGAGTCACAAATAATTAAAAACTCAAAGAAATGAAAGAGACGTATATCATTGGAGAAATTGGACAAAACCACAATGGTTCAGTCGATATTGCCAAGCTAATTGTGGAATTGGTAGCTCGTCCCGTAAAAGAGGAATTATTCGGTATTGAGATGAAACCGATGAATGCTGTAAAAATGACAAAGCGGGATCTGAACGAAGAACTTACAACTTCGCAGATGAATAGATTGTATGACAGTCCAAATTCATTTGGACGCACTTATGGTGAACACCGTGCTTTCTTGGAATTGTCTGATGAAGAGCATTTCGAAGTGTTTAAATATGCCAAATCTTTGGGGCTTGATTTTGTAGAAACATTGTGTGCCAAAGGGTGCTTGTCTTTACTAAAATTATTCACCCCCGATTTTTTGAAAGTAGCAAGCCGTGACCTCACTAATTTGCCGCTATTGGAATGCATGGCAGAAACAAAAATTCCTATAATCCTGTCAACTGGGATGGCTGGGAAAAAGGAACTTGATGATGCTCTTGATGTGATTACTCGATATCATAGTAATATTTCCATATTACATTGCGTTTCACAATATCCAACTCACCCCGACAATCTCAACCTTAATACAATTACATATCTAAAGGAGCATTATAGACAATACAGAATAGGATTTTCCGACCATACCATAGGTATTGCTGCTCCTGTAGTAGCAGTCGGAATGGGTGCTGAAATTATAGAGAAGCATATCACAATTGATAGACACATGAAAGGCACAGACCAAGCAGGCTCCCTTGGCCCAGATGGTGTGAACCGAATGATACGCGACATTAGAATGGTTGAACACTGGATGGGTACGAAAGACTTGTATATCGACAAGAGCGTGGCTGCATCTAAAATAAAGTTGGAGCGTTCGATTGCTACAAACAAACGATTAGATGTGGGTCATGTCATCCAACTCGACGATTTACACATGCTTAGCCCTGGCGATGGTTACAAGTGGAGTCAAGTAGGCGAAGTGGTGGGGAAAAAGGTTAAGGTTGAGATACCTGCAAATGAGGTTATTTACCCACAATTCATAGAGTGACCTATGTTGCCAAAACTGATATTGACCGACATTGACGGTGTGTGGACCGATGGTGGAATGTATTATGACCAAACGGGTAATGAGTGGAAACGATTCTGCACTTATGATAGTGCAGGAGTTTTGTTGGCTCATCATAATAATATTCCTGTTGGCATACTCACTGGTGAAAACACCAAGATAGTACAACGCAGAGCTGACAAATTATGCGTTGATTATATATATCAAGGTGTAAGGAACAAATTTGTCGTGGCAAAAGAATTGTGCGATACGTTGGGCATCTCACTGAACGAAGTTGCGTACATCGGGGACGACTTTATCGACCTTGAGCTGCTGAATAATGTTGGGTGGAGTGCCGCACCACTCAATGCCCACCCTATTGTAAAAGAAAGTGTGGATTATGTAACAACCTGCAAAGGTGGTGAAGGCGCATTTCGAGATTTTGTGGAGAACCTAATAAGGAACAATGGAGGTATGTGTTTATACTAAAATGGCTTGTAGCAAAATGGATAGAGCGTTTAATTAGCATTTTGGCATCTAACAGATGGAACGTAATTCTTCGATAGATTACATAAAAGGCAGCCTGATATTTACGGTCATTATCGGTCACATATTGCTCGGTTCATTGGATGCGAATCTTATTCGTTATGTGATATATTCGTTCCATATGCCTGCATTTTTCTTTATAAGTGGCTACCTACTAAATATAGAGAAGATTAGGCTGCTATGCTTTTGCCAATTAATTGGCAAATATTGGAAAAGGATGTTGCTCCCTTGGAGTATCGCTTGGGTGGTATATACGGCCTATGTTGTGTATGATAATTTGAGTTTTGGTGCCGTAGCAAACAATATCCTGAACCCTTATTACCACTTATGGTATGTGCCATCATTGTTTATGATGATAGTCATTGTGTGGACTGCAAGCCGATATTTCGATAATGTAAAGAATATATTGTTTTTCCTATTTGTAACTGGAATATTGTTGTTCAACTTTTCTAATACTCCTTACAGTATTGGGAGTGCTTGGAACTGCCGTATGCTACCTTTTTTTGCATTGGGCATAGTCGGCAGAAGACTGTTAATAGATATTAAATGGGGGGGGTAATTCTTATACCCATATACTTGGCTATCGTTATATGTACCAAGTTGGTGATGGGAGAAAATGCACAATTCTTTCGTACTTACTTAATGTTACCGCTGGCGGCATTATTATGCACATTCGCCATATTACCATTGATGCGCAAAAAGTTGTTACAAAACAAGGTATTAGAATATTGGGGTAAACAATCATTACACATCTATTTGTGGCATGTAGTACCAATCATAGTCTTAAAACAAATATTCACTGGAAATGATGTGGCATATTACATTGTGTCATTTGCACTGGTGGTATTGTTTGGTTTGATTTCATACATGATATGCAAAATAAAGAAAATGGGCGTTCAGGGCGCATATTGAAGAACACGGCGTTCCTTTATCTGCGGTCGATTGTTTCGCTGGTGTTGAAGCTCTATACCTCGCGCATTGTATTAGAGGTTCTTGGGGTTGAAGATTTTGGCGTCTATCAAGTGGTGGGCGGACTTGTGGCCATGTTTTCTTTCCTTAACAGTACCATGGCAGCTGCCACGCAACGATTTCTTTCCTATGAGATAGGGCTTGGTGATGCCGAAAGCACTCGACGTGTGTTTTCAACCACAGTCAATATTCATTTAATACTATCGGTGGTGGTGTTCCTGTTGGTTGAAAGTGTGGGCATATATCTGCTCAACACCAAGCTCGACATCGGCAACGTGGACGATTTTACCGCCCAATGCGTGCTGCACTTCACAGCTCTCTCGCTTGTACTAACCATCAACAGTGTTCCATACAACAGTTTGCTGATTTCCCGCGAGAATATGTCTTATTTCGCATACATCGACATTGCAGGGGAGGTAATGAAGCTGTTTGTAGGTTTTTCACTTTCATTGTTCACTTCCGACAGGCTCATATATTATGCGGCATTGATGTTTGCTGTTGCGCTTGCAATTCGTCTCGCATATGCCATAGTGTGCCACCGCAAGTATGCCGAGAGCCATTATATGCGTATATGGGACAAGGCGTTGATACGCAAGATTGCCTCTTTTTCGGCATGGACTACGCTATCGTCGATTTCATTTATGGTGAAAGCGCAGGGCGTAGCACTGATACTCAATGTGTTTCTTGGTCCGATATTGAATGCAGCCACGGGCATAGCCAATCAAGTGAACTCTGCAATCAAGACGTTTTCGCAAAATTTTCAAATGTCGTTTATGCCACAGATAGTCAAAACATACGCAAGAGAAGAATTCACGGCGATGAACTCGCTTGTGTTTTCGGGGGCAAAACTTTCTACTTATTTACTTATGGCTTTGGCGGGTCCTGTGATGTTAGAGATAGACTACTTGCTTGACTTATGGCTTGTGACAGTGCCGCCACATTCGGGAGTGATTGTGGTGCTTGTGCTTATAGAAAGTATATTGCAGACGATGACTTGCACTGGCAACACTGCAATCCGAGCTACTGGTAGAGTGATGTGGTATGAAATAGTGTATAATGGCATCGAGTTGCTGGCATTGCCAGCAGCCATTGTTTTACTTTACTGCAATGCTCAGTATTATGTGCCATTTGTGGTGGTTATAGCGTTCACCTCGGTTTCAAGTATAGTCAAGCTAATGTTTATGAAGCATTTAGTGCCGCAATTCAAGTTCCGCCCATATCTATTCAATGTGTTTTTGCTCCCACTCATCTTCATGGTTTTGTCGCTTGTGTTGCCCATGGTGGTCGTGCAGCAAAATATCGGTGTCGGCTTCGACAGGCTACTGCTATGTGCCGTGCTATATGAGATGGTGCTGATAAGTTGCATTGTCGCCGCTGGGCTAAATGCCAAAGAACGAGATTTGGTCAAGAAACTGATACGTAAAAAATCCCATTAAGCTATGGAACTACTTTTGTGTAATACAAATTTGGCAGTCACCACAGTAGTTTGCCAAATTGCCAAAGAACCGAGCAAACAGTTTATAGTATTTACCGATGTCAGAAACATATACAGTTTCTTATCGCTCATTGGCTATGCCAATGTGAAGCTGTATTTCATTGAAAGCAGTTTTTCATTTAATACGATATTCAGGTTATTCAAGACAAAAAGGTGCATAAAAAAAATCATCAAAGAGAAAAATATATCCAAGGTTTATCATTATCACCATGTATTTGGACAACTATATAACTGGGTCATCTCTTATTGCGCCCAAAAAGGCTGTAAAGTGATTAATTATAAGTTGAAAGAGGCAACCGACTTTCCATTGGCCAAAAAGAATCTAAAAAGTATTAAGACTAAAATTTTACAAAGTCTGCTGTATTCAGGAGATGTCAATATTTTAGATAAAGGCGACAAAAACTATATTCCTATATTGTCGCCTACTTTCTTCCAAAAAAACAAAATTCAACTTTTAGATTACAAAACTGATGATTCCATAATAAAGAATACAGCTGATGTTATTATGGAGAAATTGGGGCTTAAAGTCGATAGTAAGAATGTAATACTGTTAAACGGTAGCGTAATGGCTACTGGACAAGTCGATTGTAAAGAGTACAAAGAAAAAATTAAACTATTGATTGAAACAATAGGGAGTGAGAACATGGTAGCTAAGTGCCATCCTCGCTTCAATGATGAAACAGAGGAAGAAAAACGACTCAAACATATTCCATCATTTATCCCAATGGATTTTTTGTTAATGTATTACGATGTAATTATTGGATATAATTCTACTACTCTAAGGCATGCTTCAGCGTTAGGGAAAAAAGCCATTTCACTGATAGAATTTTTTGTACCAACGAATATTGAAAGAAAAAATAATTGGTATGCGACCTTTGCTGATAGTGAAATATATTATCCCAAAAGTTTGGATGATTTAGTGAGCATCATAAAGCAGTAAAGTATGTATTTGGCGCTAATAAATAGTCGGAAAGTAGCATACTTAATGGTGATGTTGTTGATATTAGCATCCGGATCACCGTTTTTTAAAGCATATGGGACTTATTTTTCCATAATAATGGCTTTTGTACTATTAGTTGACTTGATGCGTTTTCCGCAACTACGTTATTCGTGTAAGGAGATGTGGGAATACGTATTGCTGATGCTAATGATATTTTTTTGCCAATATGTTATATTCGGGTGGAATACTATACCTGGAATAGTAAATTTTATATCTAAAATACTATTTGGAAGTTTTATAATTATAACGCTTGGTGAACAATTTAAGTTCTACTATTTAAGAGTATTATACCACTTATCACTTATAGGACTCTTCCTTTTTTTGTTACAAACCATTTTAGGTGTTACATTCAGTTTATTTGATTTTGGCGCAGGTAAATCTATAGTCATATATTACGTACATCATCGGGATGTTTGGCGTAATTGTGGACCTTTTTGGGAGCCTGGCGCATACGGATGTTATCTTCTATTTGTCCTACTATTTTTCATTAATAATCTACCGTTGTTATACAAACGCTATCGCAAAGAATGTATTGTCCTATTTATAGCATTATTGACAACGCAAAGCACTACTGCGTATTTGTCATTTGCAGCCTTAATTTTTTTGTATTTGGCTTTTCAGATGAGGTCGTGGATGAAATATGTTTACATAGTATTGGCAATAGCTGTTTCGGCTTACGTGTATAGTGGTGTTGGCTTCTTGGAGGAAAAAATTAAAAGCCAGAATGAACTCGCAGTAAGTGCCAATGGGCAATTCAATTCAACGCGAATGGGAACATTTTTATTCGACATGTATTATTTCGAGAAGCACCCTATAATTGGGAATGGGCTGCATAGTAGGACACGTTATGCCGACCACCAATATTTAGTGAAATTATGGTCTGGCGGTGAACTTGCCAAGGGGGGCAATGCTTTCTCTGACTATCTTGCTAAAATGGGGATAGCTTTTTATGCTGTATACTTTTATTTCTTTTATAAAACTAACCAGGGCGTAAAACGAAGAAATCTACTTTCATTCCTTGTTGTGTTTATAATGCTTCTGTTTGGCGAACCGCTATTCAGTTACCCTATAGCACTATCATTACCTTTTATAAAATTAAAACGCTGTATATGAAAAATATCGCTGTTATAATCACTGTTTTTAATCGTCGAGAAAAAACGATTAATTGTCTGAAACAACTTTCCTCGATAGATAAACGGGGAATAAATATGGTTGTTTATTTGACTGATGATGGAAGTAGCGATGGTACTTATGATGCTGTTAGGATTCAATTCCCAGATGTTATTATCTCTAAAGGAAACGCTAGCTTGTACTGGTGTGGAGGTATGAACCTTTCTTGGGAAAAAGCCGTAAAAGCTAAAAAATATGATGGATATTTGTGGCTTAACGATGATACATACATAAAAGACTGTCTATTCCAAGAATTATCAGATGCGGATAATTACTGCATTGAAAAATATGGCAAACGGGGGATATATGTAGGCTCAACCACAGACAGCACAGAAAGTTCAATAACATACGGTGGTTCGGTAATACTTAGTAAACTGAGCAACAAGATGAGAAAGGTCATACCTAATGGAGAATTTCAAGAATGTCACATTGCAAATGGCAATATATTATTTGTCGCCAAAGAAGTAGTAGACGAAATAGGCTGTTTGTATCATAAATATGTTCATGGAGCCGATTATGATTACACATACTGGGCTCATACAAAAGGTTTTCCTCTGTTAGTGCTAAGAAAATATGTAGGCATTTGTGATAACGATCATAAAAGTGTAAAAGAAAGGTTGATGCAATCCAATCTTTATAATCGCATAAAGTATTTGTATTCACCTACTGGGTTACAATTGAAAACTGCTATTTTGTTTCAAAAACGATTTTTCCCTTATAGAGTACCATATGTATTCGTAACATATTGGTTGAAAACATTATTCCCTTTTTTAATCAAGTCATGAAACATAAAATAGGATTATATATCCAAACAAAAGGTTATAAAAACCTTGATTTGTCCAACCCTGAATTTGGCAATCCTGGTATTGGGGGGACTCAATTTTGTTTCTTGGAATTAGGTTTTTATTTGCTTAAGTATTACGGGCACGATTATGACATTTCCGTGTTCTCTGAAGAACCCTTGAACTTGCCAAATGGTTTCAATAATATATTAGTGTGTGGAATGCACCAACTTATTAATGAGGTATATAACGCACATATTGACATATTGATTCTAAAAACGCCCATGGAGTTGTCTGATTATGAAGTTATTTCAAAGTCAAATGATACGAAAGTCATTGTTTGGTCGCATAATTATTTCAATTCTAACATAGCAAAAGCGATAACACGATGCGATAAAATTGCATTGAATGTTTTTGTTAGCAAGCAAATGTATGATTTCTATATAGACAATGATATCATTAATAAGTCAACATATATATACAACATTGTTCCTGATGTTATAGGCAATTGTATGCGCACTGTAAAGCCTTATACATTGACATATATGGGTTGCCTTGATCCTGTAAAAGGTATAGTAGAATTGTTAAAAATTTGGTTAATCGTAGAAAAAAAGTGTCCTTCGGCGCAACTTTATATCATCGGTGGAGACCTGTATGATAGAAAAGGGGAAGAGAGTGGTAGGCACAATATTGTCGATACTCGAATCGGGAAGATTATTTCAAAATATATATTGGACAAAAATGGTAAACCTAAGCCAAATATCCATTTTCTGGGAATCCTTGGCAAGGAAAAATATGATGTGTTTCTTTCAAGTTCAGTAGGAATAGTCAATCCTTCAGCCAGAACCGAAACTTTTGGATTGGGCATTATTGAAATGGCCTCTGCTAAATTGCCTGTTGTAACAAAAAAATGGAATGGGCATCCAGATACAGCCATAGATGGTGAAACTGCTTTATTAGGATTTTCTATTAAACAGATGGCTTACAACATAATCAAGCTTTTTGAGGATAACGTATTAAATGAAAAATTGGGTGAGAATGCCAAGGTTGAAGTAAAAAGATTTGCTTCACAAGTGATTATCAGCAGATGGCACAAATATCTACAGTCAATCATAAATGGCAGTTTGGTCATAGAACACTACAATATTTCGCACCCATTCTGGAACAATTATAAGATCATAAGATATATCAACTCTCTTCTTCGTCTCAAATTACACTTGCCATTTTGGCCATCAGTTGTGGCTTGCGAAACCCAAATCAATAATATAATTAAGAAATTAAGATAAACTATATGAAAAAGGAAAAGATTGCTGTGGCTGGAACTGGCTATGTAGGGCTTAGCATTGCCGCACTGCTCAGTCAGCATCATCATGTAGTGGCAGTTGATGTCATCCCCGAAAAGGTGGATTTGATCAACCAGCGCAAGTCGCCCATACAAGACGAATATATCGAAAAGTATCTGACCGAAAGGGAACTGAACCTTACTGCTACTTTGGATGGTGCATCTGCTTACAAGGATGCAGACTTCGTAGTCATCGCTACACCGACCAACTACGACCCAATGAAGAACTACTTCGATACAAGTCATGTGGAGGAAGTCATCGGACTAGTGAAAGAGGTCAATCCGCAAGCCATCATGGTCATCAAAAGCACTATTCCTGTGGGATATACTGAAAGTATCCGCAAAAAAATGAATACCGATAATATCATTTTTTCTCCTGAATTTCTGCGCGAAAGTAAGGCTTTGTATGACAACCTCTACCCGAGCCGTATCATCATGGGGCGTCCCGAAGGCGATGCCCGCTTAGATGAAGTAGCTCATACTTTTGCCACCCTCTTGCAGGAAGGTGCGGAAAAGAAAGACATACCCACTCTCTTTATGGGACTGACCGAGGCCGAAGCGGTAAAGCTATTTGCCAATACCTATCTGGCCCTGCGCGTGAGCTATTTCAATGAACTGGACACCTATGCCGAAATGAAAGGGTTGGACACGAAAGCCATCATTGACGGTGTCTGCCTTGACCCGCGCATCGGTACGCACTACAACAATCCGAGCTTTGGATATGGTGGTTACTGCCTGCCAAAGGATACGAAACAGTTGCTTGCCAACTATGCCAATGTTCCGGAAAACTTGATACAGGCAATCGTGGAGAGCAACCGTACCCGCAAGGACTTCATTGCCGACCGCGTGCTCCATAAGGCTGGTTATTACGACTACTACAACCGGGGAGATTTCAATCCCAATGAAGAGAAACAATGCGTTGTTGGCGTCTATCGCTTGACAATGAAATCAAACAGCGACAACTTCCGTCAGTCGAGTATCCAGGGCGTGATGAAGCGTATCAAGGCCAAAGGAGCTGAAGTAATCATTTATGAACCCACTCTTCCCGATGGAAGTACCTTCTTTGGCAGCAAGGTAGTGAACGAGTTGAATAGCTTTAAGCAACAAAGTCACGCCATCATTGCCAATCGCTACGATGCCTGCCTTGATGACGTGAAGGAGAAAGTTTATACGCGGGATATTTTCCGGAGGGATTAAAGCTATGTATGCACCCATTGTCGTCTTTGCCTTTAACAGGCTTGATTCATTGCGCGGTACCATAGAATCCTTATTGGCTAATACAGAAGCCCGTGAATCGCATTTATTCGTTTTTGTTGATGGACCGCGGAAAGAAAAAGAAAGCGAACAAGAAAAGGTGGCCAAAGTACAGGAATACGTGAAATCAATCCGGGGCTTTCAGGCAATTGACTACTCATTCCACGAAACGAACCAGGGTTTGGGTCCGTCTATCATAGAAGGTGTGAGCAAGGTCTTCAGCAAGTATGGCGAGGCTATAGTCCTGGAAGACGATCTCATAGTTTCAACCAATTTCTTGTCGTATATGAACCAAGGACTCGACAAGTACCGAAACGAACCGCAAGTGTTCTCCATTTGTGGCTACTCAAACACGGTCAGCGTTCCCACCGGTTATCAAGCAGATGCTTATTTTTGTCCGCGAAGCAGTTCCTGGGGATGGGCAACATGGAAAGATCGCTGGAGGTCTGTAAACTGGGAACTCAAACCATGGAATGATTACAAAAAGTACAGCCACCTATTCAATAAATGGGGTGGTTCAGATTGTTGGGGCATGTTGGAAGGGTGGCACGATGGTAAAAACAAATCTTGGGCCATACGTTTCTGTTTCGCCCAATTCCTGCAAAACAAGGTTTCTTTGTTCCCGATTATAAGCAAGGTTAGTAACAACGGCTTTGACGGCCAAGGAACCAATTGCAAGAAATGGAGCCGCTTCAGATTCATTTTTGATACTGGCGGAAGTAAAACTTTTGTATTTCCTATGGAAATTAACATTAATCGTCGTCTATTACGATCGGCTCTCAGCTATCACAGCCTTTGGTTGAGAGCATGGAGTAAGTTGATGTATATAGTTTATAAATAATCGGTTATTCCATTCTATATACATAATAGAGCTTTCCCAAAAATCCAAGAAAAATAAAATGATCAAACCTCGTATTCTTTTCGTGGTGCCGTTTCCCCCACCAGTGCATGGTTCTGCTATGATGTGCCAGTACATCAAGGAAAGTCATTTGATCAATGACGCGTTCCGTTGCGATTATGTCAACCTCTCAACCTCGCGCCGCATGGATGAGATAGGCAAACGGTCTACCAAAAAGATATTCCGTTTTATCGGCAGCTACTTTGCTGTACTGGGAAAATTGTTTGCCTATCATTACGATGCCTGCTATTTGGCCATCACCTGTCACGGCATGGGGTTCTTGAAAGACGCACCTTTCGTATTACTCTGCAAATTGTTCGGCCGCAAGGTGATTATTCACCAACATAACAAGGGAATGGCTAAGGATGTGGATCGTTGGCCTTACTGTTGGCTTCTGCCGTTGGTGTATAAGAATACGACCGTCATCCTGCTTTCATGGAAACTATATCCCGATGTGGAAAAGGTAGTACAAAGGAAACAGGTGATGATTTGCCCCAATGGCATTCCCGACATCGAAAACGCACCGCAAAAAAAAACTCATGCTATACCTCACTTGTTATTCCTGTCCAACTTGATAGAGAGTAAAGGGGTGATTGATTTGCTCGATGCCTGTAAGATTCTCAAAGGCAAGGGCTATCGTTTCGTTTGTAACTTTGTGGGAGGAGAAACCAAAGACATCAATGCAGAACGCTTTAATGCCGAGGTCAAAAAACGTGGACTAAACCAAACGGCCTGTTACTTAGGCAGTAAGTATGGAGAGCCAGTTAGCCGTATATTAACAAAAAGTTGTAATCAGGAGGAGGTAAAATGTGTTAACTATTTAGGTAAAAGATATGGTAAGGACAAAGAACGCATCTTTGCTGCCAGTGACATTTGCATATTCCCAACCTATTACGAAAACGAATGTTTCCCTCTCGTGTTACTTGAAGCCATGCAACACGGGGTGCCTGTCATAACTACTGACGAGGGCGGTATCACTGATGTAGTGCTTGACGGTGTGAATGGGCTTATTTGCAATAAAAGAGATTCAGAAGATCTTGCCAATAAAATAAGTTTCTTATTGGATAATCTGCAAGTTGCCTCTGATATGGGTCAGAAGGGGAAATTCTTTTATAAAGAAAGATTTACATTACGTGCCTGTCTTGTCAGCATAGCCGGGGTACTTGACAAGGTGGCTATTCCCATTTTAAAACGGCGGCCATCGTGAATGAAATAGCAGACTTATTTAATTCTGCCTTTATTATTTCCCATCATATTTTATGGAAACCTATTTCAACATCCGTTATGAGTTCGACACACAACGTGTACACGAACTCATCGATAAACAATTGACCAAAGACATTCCGGGATATATTTGCGTGGCCGATGGAGTAATCTTGAATATCGCCAATCGTAATTCTGACTATTTAAGTGTGATTAATGGTAGCATGTTCTCTATCTGCGACAGTGGCTATGTACCGGTTTATTTGAAATGGATTTACGGCATCAAGCGGGAACAATATTGTGGCAGTCAAATCTTCATGGACATCATCCAAAAGAGGAAATATAGGATGTTCTTTATGGGGACATCAACGAAGACCCTGGCTGCACTCAAAGAGAACTTGGTGAAAATAGATGGTCGCATTGCCAATATGACTTTCTACGAGCTACCTTTCTGCTCCGTGGACCAATTTGACTACCCAGAAATCGCTGGCAAGGTGAATGCCGATGGTGCAGACATTATATGGGTAGCACTCGGGGCACCCAAACAGGAGATTTTTATGAGCAAGTTGAAGCCGTTCCTGAAGCAAGGCGTGATGATTGCTGTGGGTGCGGCATTTAAGTTTTATAGCGGATTGGAAGAAAAACGCGCTCCAGAATGGATGGTAAAACGTCATTTGGAATTTGTTTATCGCATATTCAGCGACCCAAAGAAACAGATTAAGCGCTGCACATGGATTGTAATTACTCTTCCTGGACTATTATTGAGTGAATGGAGAAGGAAACGCAAGAAACTGGCAAATCAATCCTTGTAGTGCAATATTTTTATAAACGGCAATGTGATTGTAAAATATATGGATAAGATGAAGAAAGCACTTATTACAGGCATTACAGGCCAAGACGGTTCGTTCTTGGCTGAATTTTTATTAGAGAAAGGTTACGACGTACACGGCACGATACGCCGTTCATCTGTGGATTACCGCGAACGTATCGCACATTTGGAAGGACATCCGAATTTCCACCTGCACTATGCAGACTTGGGAGATTCAATGAGTATCCTGCAAGTCGTGAAGAAAGTAAAGCCCAATGAGATTTACAATTTGGCTGCACAGAGTCATGTACAGGTATCTTTTGATTCTCCGGAATTCACAGCTGATGTTGATGCTACGGGCGTACTTCGTATTTTAGAGGCGGTACGACAATGTGACTTAATAGATACTTGCCGTATCTATCAGGCATCCACTTCTGAACTTTATGGCAAGGTGGAAGAAGTGCCGCAGAATGAAAATACTCCATTCCACCCGTACAGTCCCTACGCTGTAGCTAAACTCTACGGGTATTGGATTGTGAAAGAATACCGCGAGGCATACAACATGTTCTGCTGTTCCGGCATCCTGTTCAACCACGAGAGTGAACGCCGTGGGGAAACTTTCGTAACCCGCAAGATTACTTTGGCCGCAGCGCGTATTGCCCAAGGTAAGCAAGACAAGTTGTATTTGGGCAATTTGTCCTCGCTGCGTGACTGGGGTTATGCCAAGGACTATGTAGAATGTATGTGGCTTATTCTGCAAAATGATAAGCCGGAAGATTTCGTGATAGCTACCGGTGAACAGCACTCCGTGCGTGAGTTCTGCCAACTTGCTTTCCATAATGTCGGCATAGAGCTGCGCTTTGAAGGCGAAGGCGAGAATGAAAGAGGCATCGATATGAAGACTGGAAAGATATTGGTGGAAGTATCGCCAGATTTTTACCGTCCCACCGATGTGGTGAATCTTTGGGGTGACCCGTCAAAGGCCAAACGTCAATTGGGCTGGAATCCGCAAAAGACATCCTTTGAGCAACTGGTGAAACTGATGGTGGATGCAGACATGGCAAAAGTGGCTGTAGAACGTGCCGGGGAACGTGTACGCACCAACCTCGCCGAATATCTGGAGAAAGGAATCGTGAAATGATGGAGAAGAATGCAAAGATATACGTGGCAGGACATCGCGGCATGGTAGGTTCTGCCATCGTGCGTGAATTGGAACGGCAAGGATATACGAATATCATCATCCGTACCCACAAGGAACTGGACTTGACCCGACAGGAAGCCGTGGAAAAGTTCTTTGCCGAAGAAAAACCGGAATACGTGTTTCTCGCAGCCGCCAAGGTAGGTGGCATTGTTGCCAATGAATCAGCATTGGCTGATTTCATGTATGAGAACATGATTTTGGAAATGAATGTCATCCATGCCGCTTGGGAAAACGGTTGCAAGAAGTTGGAATTTCTTGGCTCGTCCTGCATCTATCCACGCATGGCATCGCAACCCATGAAAGAGGACTGCCTGCTGACGGGAGCTTTGGAGAAAACCAACGAGGCATACGCCCTCGCCAAGATTTCTGGGCTAAAGTATTGCGAGTTCCTGAACCGCCAGTACGGTACGGACTACATCAGCGTGATGCCGACTAACCTATACGGCCCGAATGACAATTACCATCCAGAACACAGCCATGTGCTTCCGGCACTGATACGCCGTTTCCATGAAGCCAATGAACAAGGATTACCGTATGTGACTTGCTGGGGTGACGGCTCACCATTGCGTGAGTTTCTGTATGTGGACGACCTTGCCAATCTGTGCGTGTTCCTGATGAATAATTACAGCGGCAATGAAACCGTAAATGCCGGAACAGGCAAGGAACTGACCATTAAAGCCTTGACCGAACTTGTGGCAAAGATCGTGGGTTATAACGGAGAAATCCGCTGGGACACCTCCCGCCCGAACGGCACACCGCGTAAGCTGCTCGATGTGTCGAAAGCTACGGCCTTGGGTTGGACATATAAGACGGAACTAGAAGACGGCATTCGATTGGCTTACGATGATTTCTTAAACAACCCTATGCGAGCAGAAAGATAATATGACATCGAAGAAAGTATTTGTATCAGGTTGTTATGACCTGTTGCACAGCGGTCATGTGGAATTTTTCCGTCAAGCCGCCCGATATGGAGACCTTTATGTGGGCATTGGTTCAGACGAAACCATCCTGCATTACAAGAAACATCGTACCGTTTATCCGGAAAAGGAGCGGTTGTTCATGGTCAAAGCCATTCGCTATGTAAAGGATGCTTTCATCAACGCCGGTGACGGAGTGATGGACTTCGTGCCGACCGTGGAACAGTTGCGACCCGACATATTTGTCGTGAATGAGGATGGCGCATCTGACGAAAAAGAGGCCCTATGCCGCCGAATGGGAATGGAATACATCGTGTTGCCGCGCACCCCATCCGAGGGATTAACGGCCCGTTCCAGCACCGACTTGAAGAAGCAAACTTGTTCCATTCCTACTCGTCTTGATTTGGCTGGGACTTGGATAGACCAACCCTACGTGTCGCGATATGGCGCAGGCTGGGCAATCACCATCTCGCTCGAACCTACCTTTGATATACAAGACAGGTGCGGATTGTCCACATCCACCCGTAATCGCATACGCAGTATTTGGCCGTATAAATTGCCGGATATGGATCCAGAAATGCTCGCACGTTTGGTGTTCTGCTTTGAGAATGACCCTGAACGGTCGGATGGTATCATCTCCGGTGCACAGGATGCCATAGGTATCTGTATGCCGGGTTTGGTGCGCCATTACTACGATGGGCACTATTGGCCGACGCGCTTCGAGTCCTGCCTCGATGAGGATGTATTGAGTTGGTTGGAGGAAAGATTGTGCTTGGTACCGATGTTTCCACGCAGAGATGGTTGCTCGGTAGTGGAGGGGGCACAGATAGATGCGCAACATGTGAAGGCACTCACCACTGCCGCCGATGAATGCTGGAGTGCCATTCTAAACCGTAACCTTAAACATTTTGCCTCTGCCTACAAGGCTTCTTTTGAGGCGCAAGTAGCCATGTTCCCCGCCATGATGCAACCCGGAGTACAAGAATATATAGACAAATACTCCGTCATGGACGGCGTGTTGGCGTGGAAAATGCCCGGTGCAGGAGGCGGCGGCTATCTTGCTTTGGTATGCCGGGATGAAGCCAGCATTCCCAAAGGAGCTATCCGATTGACCATTCGCCGCCGTCATTCCAATGACCAACTTTGACAAATATAAGACGAAAATGAAACGATATTGTCAGATACTCACTCTCCCAGATGATGAAAAAGCCATAGAAGCATACGTAGAGGTGCATAGTCGGGTGTGGCCGGAAATAAAGGAAGGCATTCGTTCTGTAGGCATACTTGACATGCAAATATACCTTCATGGACACACTTCCTTCATGATTATGGATACAGTGGACGACTTTGACTGGGAAAAGGACAATGCAAAGTTGGCCACCCTGCCCAGACAGGCTGAGTGGGAAGCATACGTCGCCCAGTTCCAAGGCTGCGACCCCACTGCATCTTCAACGGAGAAATGGCAACTGATGGAACAGATTTTCAAGCTATGATACGACAAACGAAAGGAATGTTCCGAGGAACGGACGGGCGCAATTATGCGGCCGCTTTCGTACTTGTCGCCTCGCTGTTCTTCTTGTGGGGCGTGGCTCATAGTATCCTTGATGTGTTGAACAAGCATTTTCAGGATGTGCTGGTCATCTCCAAAGCTCGCAGCGCATTGGTACAGGCAATGGTCTATGGCGGCTATTTCCTGATGGCAATTCCAGCCGGGCAGATAATCCGCAAGTGGGGCTACCGTACAGGCATTGTCACCGGGCTGTTGCTCTATGGCATCGGTGCGCTATTGTTCATTCCTGGCGGGCGGTTGATATCATTCCCGTTCTTCTTGTCCTGCCTGTTTATCATAGGATGTGGGCTGACGTGCCTCGAAACCTCGGCCAATCCCTACGTTACCGTACTTGGCGAAAAACGGTCAGCGGCAGGCAGACTTAACTTTGCGCAGGCTCTCAACGGACTTGGCTGGGTAGTAGGTCCGATGATTGGAAGCCTGCTGATTCTCGGAGAAGATGGAGGCAATATTTCTTTGCCATACGCAGCCATAGGTTTTGTAGTCATTATATTGGGAGCGGTATTCTCCCGGCTGCATTTGCCAACACCCGCTGATCCGAATGAAGAAAGAACTCAAACTGGTACCAAAGCAACACCTGCTACTTCCATTTGGCGAATACGCACATTCCGCTACGGAGTTGTGGCATTGTTACTATATGTGTCAGCGCAGACCGGCATCAATTCATTCTTTATCAACTATGCCCTTGAAGCCGACACCTCGCTAAGTCCATCCACGGCAGCGATGATGCTCTCCATTGGTGGCATGGGATTGTTTATGGTTGGTCGCTTGCTTGGTTCGCTCATCTTAAAGTCCATAGCCCCGGCACGGCTGATGACAGTCTGTGCCATAGGTGCTATTATCTGTATGTTGCTAACCATCACCTCCAACGGGCAAGTAGGAATGACGGCACTATGCCTTACCTATCTGTTTGAGAGTGTGATGTTCCCTACCATCTTCTCGATGGCGCTGACCGATGTCACAGGCAGCAATACCAAAACTGCATCCTCCTACCTCGTTATGTCCATCGTAGGTGGTGCAATCGCACCTGCACTGATGGGCGTGTTGGGCGAAAACGATATGTCACTCGGGTTTCTCATACCATTGGTATGTTTTATTGTTATTATGGTCTATGCGCTTTCCTACAAGAGAATTAGGCATATAACTAATGTTGAAGTTAAATTGGATTAGTGAACATAAGGAACATATCTGAGTGTAAAACGAATATAGCTTCCAACCATTATTTCGGCCAAATATATGCAAACAGGGAAAATTATTCTCATATCGGCTCCGTCTGGATGTGGAAAATACAACATTATCAATAGGCTACTCAGCCAACATCCAGAATTTAACCTCAAGCGACCCATCCCTACTACCAGTAGGAAACCAAGATTAGGGGAAAGGGAAGGAATTGATTATTTCTTTGTTGCGGCAGAAACATTTAAGGAAGGGATTAAAAACAATTCTTTTGTCGAATATGAGAATGTATATGAAGATATATATTACGGTACAAGTCGCTCTGAAATAGAACAATCACAAGCTAATAGCATTTTAGATATAGACAACCATACAAATATCCATCTTGTCCACCAAATTAAACAATACTATGGAGAAAGAATTATAACAATTTTCATCAATCCATATTCTATTATAGAATTAGAGCAGAAATTGCTTAGCAGATATTCTCCAGAGATAGTTGAAGCTAAAATAAAAAATGCAAAACTACTTATTTCATTCAAAGGAGATTTCGATAAGGTTATTACAACACATCTTGACGCAGAGCCTCCCATAGAGAAAGTGGCAAATGCTATACGTTTATTTTTATCTGATAATAATTTTTGTTATGTAGATACTTGTTTGTCTGGTTTGGATGCCATTGGATACGTTTTGCATAAATTGAACACCCAATTAAAAACGCCTTCATCTTATATTTATCGAGGCATTACAGCATACTATCCTGCCTTAAATAACAACACAGATAGCCATATTATCCAATCTGGTTTAAATGTACGATTAGAGCAATCATTAGGCAAATATAGTGAAGAAGATTACACTAATGAACTTAAAAGTTTAATTAAAACAGCCAGAAAAAGGTTCCCACAGATTTACCAATCATGCGATTTGAATGTTTTAGCCGACATACAACACAATGGTGGTGCTACATGCCTTATTGATTTCAGTAAAAATATTCTAACCGCACTTTGGTTTGCTTGCCAAAATGAGTTTGAAAAATGTGCCTATTTGTATTGTTATAATATATTACCAGACATAGCTAAAAATACTTTAATACGAATAGAAGACGAAAGTTCAATCAATATAGAATCTATTTTCAATCAGTACAGTTCTATAAATAGACATTCCAATAATAACGATAAGTATTATTATTTATGGGAACCATCTGGATTTAACAACCGTATTATAAGGCAAGATAGTATATTTCTATTCGGGAGAAGCCCTTTTAGTGTTTCTGAACATGATGTTTTCACAATCTTACTACCTGCTCCTGTCAAACGATCCATAAAAAATGTGTTAAATATTTACTTCAATATATCTGAAAGTACTATATACAATGACACCATTGGCTTTGCCATTGCAAACGGAAAAATGAAACCAATATCTATCAGCATTGAAAAGCATTATGATAGCGATAATCCGTAAATGATTGAATACAATTATAAGAATAATGATACTTTAAAGTTTCAGAAAGCCTTTGCTTACTCATATTTATACAGTACTAGCAAAGGCTTTTGTTGTATCATTTTATATCATCTTGAAAATTTTGGAGTAAAAATTTCCACATATGAAAAGAATTCCGTATATTAGTATTCTGAAATTCAATTTATTATGGGATATATTATATTGATTGTGCTGGGATATTTCCTGCTGAAATTTTGCGGGAAGATACTACGAAAGGTATGTTCGGCAGAAACCACTGCCTTGTGGTTGGCCGTGCTGTTCTGTTGGCTCCTATTGGACTGGTTCTGGGTGGGTGCAATCATCTTGGCGTGGCGTTACATCTTGATACCGGTAGCCAAGTATCAAGAGCGGCATCCGAAGCGGTACAAGCGGAATGTCGATGGAGGGATAAACTGGAACAAAGCCATCCTTTGGGCAATCCCCATCTTTTGGCCTATACTGATAGCAAGGATGTTCCTGTCGGGTAAGACTTACAAGCCGACAATGAACGAATATGACTACGAGCAGTTCCTGAAAGGGAACGGGAAGTAAGTTCAGTTGTCGGCAACCAAGTGTGCCAACGCTTCTTCACGGGTTTCCTTGACCAACTGGAGCAGGATGGCCGGGTCGATGTGTTTCTTGCCGTATTTGGCGGTGATATGCAGATGGGGTGCGGTGCTACGTCCTGTGTTTCCACTGATGGCCACCACCTCTCCGGGCAAAACTCGTGCGCCTTTCTTTACCAATGTTTTCGACAGATGGCAATAACTGACTGTGTAGTCTCCGTGACGGATGGAGACATAATTACCCGAACGCTTGTCGGACGACACCTTAACGACCTCGCCCGGCATCATGGCATAGACTTCCTCATTCCTTGCCCGCAAGTCCAGGCCTTTGTGGTTGCTCCGCTTGCCTGTAAAAGGGCCTTTGCGCCGTCCGTAAGGTGAAGTGACTGTGATTTCCTTCAAGGGATAAGACACACTCATATAACAGTCTATCCATTGGCTGCGCATTTCTTCTGACTGTTTCCCTGCCATTGAGGTAAGGGAAACAAGGTTATCGGCCTCTCCTGCTTTGGGGAGGCTTTTTGTTTCTGTTTGCTCTGTAACTTCATCCACTTTATACAGCGGTTTGCTATAAGCAATGGTGTGGAACTGCGCCTGTGCGGAGAGGAAACAAGAAAACAGGGTAAGTAATAGCCATGACTTTTTCATGGTGCAAAAATAATGTAGGATGTAAGGATAACAGGGAATTGAGGCTTCGGGCAGTTAGATTATAAGAATTTATAGGGAATCATACCTGCCAATCAGACTTAGAACGCTATATTATAGTATAAAGTAACTGATTTGCAAAAAATCCGCTAAATAGTTATCTTTGCAGTATGAAACAGCCAACACCCTCATCAGCGATAGCCGAACTGGGAAAAATCCAGTGCAACGTGGTAGGTACTCCCGACTATGTGAAGGTGACTTGTATCCTGATGTTAGCAAAGGGGCATCCCCCTCAGTTGTTTCAGACTGCCTTGGAATAGAACTGTTAACAGTCTACCGTTACGTGGCGGTTTATCAATCCAAAGGCAAAGACGGTTCGCTTGAAAGCCGTCATAAAGCCGTCATAAAGGTTATTTGGGGCTTTTTGACAGCCGTCAGTTGTCCGTTTTGCGCAAGGAATTGCGTGAGCACATCTACACGGATGCCAAGAGCGTGGTGGCATGGATAAAGGTTACTTTTGACATGGAATATACGCCCCAAGGGGTTGTGGACTTGTTATAATTCTAAAAAGATTTGACGCTAAATAATGCCATTTTATGAGTGTAAGTGATATTTTGACAATTCTTTCCATAGCCATAGCGATACTTTCTATTTCGTATGCAAGCGACAGAAAAATTTGGCTGTATAAGTTCTCCAAATGGGACAGTTGTATTTGTGCCTTTTGGTTTTTGATAGCTAACTATTTCATCTTCTTTGATTTCTTTCATGCGCATGGATGGTATTTTCCGGAACTCATGCGCACGGATGGGGTTTATCTCAGGCCGAAAACTTGGGCTTATCTGACAACCGTAGCTTCTGTGGCTTATTTTGTTTGCAAAATTTATGCGAACAGGTTCCCCAGAAGTCGTTATAAGGCTTTAACGGATTACTATCTGACATTGATAAATACGAACTTCTTCCTGCTGATGAATTATCTTCATGAGTTTCACGAAAAGAAACTGGAGAAGCATATCCATGCGTTTAATCAAGCCGTTGAAAAACGAATTAAAGCACAAAAAGATGAACCGGAATTTGATGATTTGTTCGCCGATACTGAGAAATCGGAAGATAATGCGCCTTCGTTAAGCGGATTAATCCTAAGCAAGATTATTTTCAATCCAATATTTATTACTGAATCCGTCCGTCTGCAACCTATTGCTTTCTTGGAATTTGTTCATGACCTCAAATATGCAGATATAGAAGAGAGTCAAGAACTTATAGAATCCTATTATCGGCAACTCATAAGTGGGAGGAATGTTTGCCTGACGGAAGGATTGAACCGGACTGAGAATTTTGTTTCTGTGGGAAAGTTTGGAAATACGGCTTATCGGTTGACTGATTCTCGTTTCGCCCAACTGACATTTGAAAATCTGGCTTTCATCTGCCGGATGAAAATATGGCGGGCATTTGGAGAAGAAGGGCTGAAAGATGCATACGCAAATAACTTTTTCAGCCAAGAAGTCAATGAATGGCGCGATGCGCAATATTATGTAACGCCTGCTCGAATATGTCTAAAATTCTATGACATTTTTATTCGCGAACTAATCAGCCATTGGTATAAGAACCCGGAAGACAGAGCCGAGTCTATTTATCTTCATTATCTCTATATGATTGGCGGGAATGTGTGGACAAACTTTCATGGAAATCAAACCAAATCTTATGCGAAGAAACTTTTTGATGACATGTTAAGTAATATGCGCGACTGGCTTTTTTGTATGGAAAGGCATAACCGTATTCAACACCAGCGAGAAATTCTGCATATAATCAATCTCATTATTATGCATGATAGTTATCCGGAAACGCTGCGTGTTAAAGCTGCAACATGGCTGTTGGAAACTCTTTTAGATTTATCCTGTGAAAAAAATATAACGGATTCTTTTGTGGATACTTATCTCAATGAAATAGGAAATGTTAAAAGCGGAGATAGCAATGACCATCTATTTGCAGGATGGAATGGCATAGACCACATCAAATATCAACGTGTTCCCCTTTACCATCAGTTGGATTTGTTGATACATCAGGAATAGTTTTGAGTTGTAAGCGCTTTCCTAAAATGGTACATTAAGAAGTTGCAATGATACTTTTTCGCTACATATTTCTGTTTGACTAATAAAGCCTATTGAAAGGAGAGAAATCTCTCTTAACTTGGGGGTTACATCGTAAAAAGTATTATATTTGCAAATTGCAAGATACAACTGCATCACATAAATGAGGTTGTACCCTAATCTTGTAACTGACGACAATGCAGTTGTAATAATAGATAAGAATCGCATGACAGACATTAAAAGGAAACTATATGCCTTGGTGCAAAAAGGCGAATCGGCCGAAGTGGAGTTCAAATCAGCCCGTGGCGGCTTTCCCGGCAGTTTTTGGGAAAGCTACTCTGCATTTGCCAATACCAATGGAGGTACCATCATATTAGGGGTACAGGAAAAGGATGGAAAGTTCTTGTTTGACTGTCTTTCCGAAGAAACGGCACTCAAATACAAGAAGAACTTCTGGGACAACGCTCATAACCGTGGAAAGGTAAGCGTTTGCCTGCCTCATGAACAGGATGTGGAAGTCAAGGAAATGGACGGAGCCTATTTGCTCGTTTGCCACATTCCCCGGGCTGAATACAATATGCGCCCCGTGTACCTCACGACCAATCCCATGGGCAATACCTATCGCAGGAATCATGAGGGCGATTACCTGTGTACGGATGCGGAAGTGAGGCGGATGTTTGCCGATGCGGAACATGAAAGCCATCCGCAAGATGCTATCATACGAAAAGGGTTCACCCTTGAAAATGCCATCGACCTGCCGTCATTGCACCAATACCGCCAGTTGTTCGTCAGCCTGCACCCCACCCATCCTTGGGCAAAGCTCACGGACGACCTGCAATTCATGGAGAAGATAGGTGCTTATTCCCACAACATAGCGACAGGTGAAAGCGGTATCACTCGTGCCGGACTTTTGATGTTCGGCCAATCCGACATGATAACCAACCCTGCCGGAGAGCCCTATTATTTTGTGGACTACCAAGAGCGGTTGTACACCGATGATGCCAAGGTACGCTGGACCGATCGTATCTATCCTGATGGAACGTGGGAGGCAAACCTGTTCCAATTCTATATACGAGTGTACAACAAACTCATCCAAGCCCTGCCAAAACCGTTCAAGTTGATAGGCGATGAAAGGCAGGAAGAAACTGCCGCCCATGATGCCGTGCGCGAAGCACTTATCAACTGCATTGTGCACCAAGACCTGAATGCGACGGGCAACATTGTAGTACGCCGAACGGAAACGGAACTTACCTTCTCCAACCCCGGCATGATGTTAGTGTCGAAGCAACAATACTTTAAGGGAGGAAGAAGCATTTGCCGCAACCCGACCTTGCAAAAGATGTTCATGTTGTTGGGAAAGGCAGAAAAAGCCGGAAGCGGCGTGGACAAGATATTGGCCGGGTGGAAAGAATTAGGTTGGGATGAGCCTAAGTTGACCGAAGAAGTGCAGCCCGATTATGTGGTGTTGACATTGCCAATTGGGAAAACCCCACAAGAAAACCCCGTAAGAAAACCCCATAAGAAAACCCCACAAGAAAACCCCATAAGAAAGTCTGACAAGAAAGAACAAAGGATACTACAGATAATAGATTACTGCTCTAAGCCAAGGACTTCTTCTGAGATATTGGCCATGCTTGGTTTGGCAGACAAGAAAAATCTAATGGAGGTTTATATAAACCCGATGATTGCCGGGAACTTATTATACATGACAGAACCCGACAACCCAACCAGCAGGAATCAAATGTATGTAGCGACCAAGGCTGAAAAGCCCTAATTTCGCCTGAAAAATAGAAGAACTTATACCTGAATGGGGCTTCCCGGCATGAACGTGCTTTGGGAAGCCCCATTCTTCGTTTGGAGTATGATTGACAGTATGATTTTCAGCTACCAACATAATTAAGCCTAAATCCGGGCAGATTTCTTCTTGCGCTTTCTTTTGCCGCTTGCAGCCGTCTTACATTTGTCCGAGAACAAATAAATTTCGGACGAATGAACAGATATAAATTCTCAGAAGAGGAAGTGCCCTACGGCATCCTCGAACAATTCGGACTGACAAGGGAGATGATAGGCGACCTGCCGGTGAATGTGCTGCAAGCCATCCATTCGGGCCGCCGTTCACCCATTTTGCCCATTCGTGTGGACGATTCTGAAGGCAACACCATCCATGCCCGGACACGCTTCTCGTTGGTGCGGCGTGAGGACGGCACCGCCGACGTGCTGTTTTATCCCGTGCTGGTGGAGAGCCGCTTGGAGCGTTTCAGCGAGGAACAGAAGCAACACCTCCTGGAAGGAAAGGCGGTCATCGCGCCGATGCAGGGCGACTGTGACAACCCCGTGCAGGCATTCCACCAGATAGATTCCGGCACGAAACAAATCCTTTCCGTGCCCACCCCCGTCATCGGGCGCAACCTGCAAATCATAGCTGATGAATTCCATCTTTCTACAGCGGAAATCAACTGCCTGCAAGTGGGTGAACCGCTGACCGTGGCGGAGGGCGATGACCTGATGACCATCGGCATCGACCTGAACGAGCCGACCGGCATTTTGGTGTGCGTGGGTGACGGCGTACAATGGAAGCAGGAAACGAAACGCGAGTGGGACAAGTTTAACTTCGGCTGTTTCGGCTGCTGGGTGGCAGACGGCGAGGGCGGCCTTGACTATGTGCACGAGGACGACTACACTGAAGAAATGTGGAACGAGTTGAAGCGGAGCAGCCAACGCAGGATGCAGAACGCCAACGCTCCCAAACTGTAAGGCATCATGGCAAAGGAAGAATACTATTCGGAAGAGACTCTCGTGGAAAAAGTGCAAAGCGGTGAATATGGTTGGAAAGACTATGTATGGCACCATTCGAGGGAATGGAGGACGGAATACGAAAAGTACTGCCGCCTGCGCGACCTGCCAATGGACGACGACACTGCCTTGCGCTTCCTCGACATGAAGCAGGAAGAGATAGAAACGGCACTCGCCAGCGGCGATGCCTGATTACCATATAACGGTATTAGAACAACCTGAGATGAGCATACGAAAGAGTACCACCCCCCGACCCTTGGAACTGCCGCCGGAGATGCGGGACATCCTGGCCCGCAACGGCATGAGGGGACACATAGCGGGAAGCAGCGAGGGATTTGTCCTGATTGTACAAGGGCATGACTCCCCGTTGCTTTCCTATCCCATCACCGAAAAACAGCTGCAAGCCCTGACCGAATGGGGTACGAACTACGCCAACCGAAGGTGCTACAACACCTTCGCAAGTATTGTAGCGGCGGATTTCGACTTGCCCAGAGATTTCGTACACGCACGGAACGCCAACGGACGAGTGGCCATGGGGCTACACGGCTACCGCATCGGTGCGGGCGAATACGGGCGGCTTGGACGCCCATTTCCTTTGCGCCACCCTTGGGGAGCCTGCTTCCTCGGCTGGACCCCCCGCCAGCAGGACGGCTTCCACCTGCGACGCATCGGCGGTGACCTTTACTATCCCGGCGCACCGATAGTGCCCAACCGGCCTGACGGACGCATGAAACCCGGAGAGTTGCAGAGCGGCGGTTATGGCTTCTACTACAAGGGGCATCCCACCGCTACGGTGGCCAGGCAGGATGTGTTGGAGGAACTGGAAACGGTCATCACACCCTTACAATCCAGACCACGCCCCACCGAGCCTGCCAAGCCCTATCACACCCTCATT